>Ga0208771_1000020_pt1 | contig 128097 bp, 123 predicted proteins | sample AntAceMetag02UKX_FD_184775 | JGI IMG/M metagenome (GOLD analysis project Ga0208771, IMG submission 184775) | Saline lake microbial communities from Ace Lake, Antarctica - Antarctic Ace Lake Metagenome 02UKX (SPAdes) (version 2) | ecosystem: Environmental > Aquatic > Non-marine Saline and... | reverse complement strand
GGCATGCGTGAAACGTGAAACGGGCGGGAGCTTCTTGTGTGATCGGCATCACGTTCGCCCTCGGCGCGAACACGGTACTCGCTGCCTCAATGCGCGCAAGAAACCATACGATGCTCACCATGTCGCCTGTCTCCGCGGCATTGAATGGCTCCCGCTGTTCGACTAGAGTGGCAGGGATCGCAGGAAGAAGGAGGGGGATATCGATGAACAACACGCTCCTGATCATCTTGGCGGTCGCCTTGGTGGCGGCCGGGGTCGTGGCTTGGGTGCTGTTGTCGCCACGTGATGGGGTGCCTGAGGCTCTTGAAACGACGGATCCGGACCACGTTTACGTCGAGCCGGTGACGGTGGAGCCGGAGCCTGCTACATCAGAGGCCGTCGTACCGGAGCTGCCCGCACCCGAGGAGACGACCCCGATCCGGCCTTCGCCGCTGTGGGCCGTCGACGGGGTTATCGATCTCGGTGAGTACGGCCACTCGACGGTCGTGATCGATGTCATGGTGCACTGGATGAACGATGGCCACTCGCTACGCGTGGGCCTGGAGAGTCCGGGGACGGGGTACGTGGCGATCGGGTTCGACCCGGTGAGCCGCATGGAAGGCGCAAACTACATCATCGGCTACGTCCAGGAAGGCGAGGTCTTCGTGCGCGACGACTTCGGCACGGGACCGACCGACCACGCTCCGGACACAGAGCGAGGTGGGCAGGACGATATTATGTCCTCCGCCGGATCTGAGTGGGCCGATCACACGGTGCTTGAGTTCATGATTCCACTCGACTCTGGCGACGATCTGGACAAGCCTCTGCGTCCAGGAGGAGCCTACGCGATCGTCGTCTCGTACCACGACTTGCAGGACGGTTTCGCTACGCGTCACAGCCGGAGAGGGTCGGGCGAGATCCGGCTCGATCCGGTGCCCTAGCCGGTCCGGGAGGTTCGAACGCGTCGTGCCGAAGCATTCGCGCCCACGGTCTTTGCTTCGTCGAGCATTGAGGGAGGCCGCATGAGGAGTGACGTCACCTTCAGCTTGGTCAGTTTCCTGTTCGGGCTGTTCGCGATTCCGACCCTGGTTTTCGCTGGAGGCTCGCTCATCTTGGCAGGGTTGATGGCGGTCGTCGCGATCGGAGCAGGGATGCTCGGAATGCGGACGGACATCCGTGCGATTCGAGCGCTGGCGATCGCGGGCTTTGCGATGGGTGTCGCGGCGTTGTGGTATACGATCACTGGGTGGGCCGTCAGCCTGGATATCGCGGCGGCAATCGGGTCGCTCTTCTAGTTCGATGCGGGTCATCGAGCGGCTTCATCATCTCGCGCATCGGCGGCAGACCGAGCGAAGGGCAACGCCCACGAACTCCGTACCGGCGGAGCACGTCCGCAGAACTGCTACGGCATGAAACGGAGCAGCCCGGAGATCGAGGGCAAGACCAGGAGGTTATCGCCCACTCTGCCGATCGGATGTTGCAGCAGCGTCGTGTCGACGATGACGGGCTGAAGGGTCAATTGGGCCTGGAATGCTGCATCATCGGCGAGATCCACCTCGCCCGCCGCTGACAGGCTCGGCAGCTCGGCAAGTGGGATGATCCGCCACTCGTCAAGCCTGTACGCCGCCGTCAGCAACGGAAACGACAGACTGAACTCACCTCGAAAGATCGGCCCCAGCCGGTATTCAGTCGTCGCGTGGGCGAATGCTTCGAGGAGCGGCTTCAGAAGCGTCTGCCCCTCGCCCAGCGGCCACAGGATCGTGATACCCGTGCCGGCGGTGAGACGATCGGTCAAGCGGCCGTAGTAGAGCGCCGTCATCCCGAGACTCGTCAGCTGAGAGTCCGTCACCGCGTGAAGCTCGAATCGGTTCGATCCGTCGAGCGTGACGCCGACGCCGAGAGAGAGTGACATGTCCCAAAGACGGGCTTCTTCAGTGGCCTCGACGGAAGGTATGAGGTGGACACCGATGGAGATGGGGCCGACCTCGACTCCTTTCGCTGTCGCGCCCAGAATTGCTGTGGCCACGGCCGCAACGAGGAATGCTCGTTTCATGATTCTCCTTCGAACCCTGTTGGTTGTCTGCACCTGTACGTATTCCGCGGCCAATCCGGCGCGCGCTCCCTCTCCTACCCTGCCTTCAGCTGAGGGCAGGGGCCAGTCCATCTGTCCACCCGAAACACGCTAACAGCTGTCCGGTGAACTAGGATCCCGATTCACTTCGCCGCCATTGATTGGCCGTTGTTCGTCGCCGTCTCGCTCTGCTGCGCGGCGATCCTCTCCTTCCTGGGCATCCTGCTTGGCGGCATCACGCTGATTACGGCCCGGCACAGCGTCTACATCGGCGAGGCCGTCGCCGGAGCGCTTCACCTCCTGTACGGCGTTGTCTTCCCGCTTGATGTGCTCCCGGTCTGGCTGTGGTGGATCGGCCAGGCGATCCCGCTGACGTACTGGCTGGAGGCAATCCGTCGGTCGTTGATCGGAATCGGTTCAAGTCGTGCGCTCGATGGGCTGTCGAACGGAGCCCTTCTCGCGGTTGTGGCAGGGTCGTCGATCGCCCTTGCCTTCCTCGCTTTCTACGTTTGCGGGCTTGCGGAGCGTCGCGCCCGAGACCGGGGGTTGATCGGCCTGCAGACGATGTACTAGCCCGGATCAAGCGGACACTGAATGCCAGCGCCTGTTCGACAGGCAGCATCCTTCGCGTAAGATGAGGCCGATCGAAGATGGACAATACGTTCGCATTCATCGCACTTGCCGCCGTGGCGATCGGCATCGCCTGGTACTTCTCCTCGGCACGACGGAAGAAGCTCCGTGCGTGGGCCGAGTCGAACGGGCTCCGCTTCGATCCAAAGGCCGACAGGTCGTTCGACGATCGATATCCGGCCTTCAACTGCCTCCGCGTTGGGCATACTCGGCGAGCCTACAATGTGTCGGAAGGATCCCGGAGCGGCCGCGCGCTTGTCGCGTTCGACTACCGGTACGTGATCGGGCACGGGAAACAACGGCACGTCCACAACTTCTCCGCGATCGTCCTCGGCAGCGCCGTCCCTCTCAAGCCCCTTCGGATCCGATCGGAGAACGTCTTCGACAAAGTCGGCGAGTTCTTCGGCGCGGATGACATCGACTTCGAATCGGCCGAGTTCAGCCGCGCGTTTCACGTGAAGAGTTCGGACAAGCGTTGGGCGTATGATGTGCTTCATCAGCGAACGATCGAGTTTCTGTTGTCGATGCCACGGTTCTCGATGCAGTTCGGCGGGCAGGAGATGATCGTTTGGCGGAGTCGACGGTTTCGTCCGGAGGTGTTCGACCAAGCGATTGCCGTTGCCGAGGGAATCCTCGATCGGCTTCCTGGCTACGTACTTCGCGAAGGAGGAGGAACATGATCGTACTGTACGTCGTTCTAGGTGTCGTAGGACTCGCCCTGCTGTTCGGGATGGGGACCTACAATGCGCTCATCCGGCTGCGCCAGCACGTGCGCGAGAGCTGGTCGGCCATAGCTACCGAGCTGAAGCGGCGCTACGACCTGATCCCGAACGTGGTGGAGACGGTCAAGGGGTACGCGGGACATGAACGGGAGACGCTCGACGCCGTCATCCAGGCGCGAACGCGCGCTGTGGCGTCGACCGGATCGCCCGGTCAGCAGGCGGCCGACGAGATTCCGCTCGTTCAGGCTCTCGGACGCCTGTTTGCCGTCGCTGAGGCGTATCCGGACTTGAAGGCGAACGAGAACTTCCTCGGGCTCCAGCGGGAGCTGCAGAATACCGAGGACAGGATCCAGGCTGCGAGAAGGTTCTACAACGCCAACGTGCGCGAGCTGAACACGCGGATCGAGGTCTTGCCGTCGAACCTGATCGCTTCGACCTTCGGGTTCCAGAAAGAGGAGTTCTTCGAGATCGAAGAGGCTGCTCGCGAAACCCCCAAGGTGGACTTCACGAGCTAGAGCCGAGCGTGCGTGCGGCTTGTTCGTGCCACCGGGGCATCCGCGCGAGTGCCCGCGACTAGTACGCGGACTCGAAGATTGGGCCGTCCACGTCGGCGTTGTTGTCGTAGCCACGGCGTTCCCAGAACCCCCGGTATTCCGGGTCATCCGAAAGCTCGATGCGTGTCAGCCAGCGGATCCACTTGTAGCCCCACTTCTCTTCAGCGACGAGTAGGAACGGGAAGCCGCGTGCTGGAGGGAGCGTGATGCCGTTGATTCGATCGGCAATGATGAGGTTCCGGTCGAGGATGAGGTCGAGTGGCAGCGATGTCGTGTAACCATCCACGGCGTGGAAAACGACCATGTTCGGCTGGGGCGCTGGCTGGACGACGGACAGCAGCTCTGCAAGCGGGATCCCCTCCCAGAGCGCCTTGACCGACCATCCTTCAACGCACCGGAGCGTCACGAGCTTCTCGGCGCGTGGGAATCCAGCGAGATCAGGAAGGGTGAAGGACGCCGTCTGACTCACTAGACCGTCGACCCGCAGGAAGTACGCTTCCGGATCGATCGCCTGAATGCCGGCGATCGGATTCTCGCGGAAGTCGTCCACCGAGCCGAGTCGTTCTCCTTGATAGTCGGTGATCCCGACTTCCTGCGCGGGATCGTCTGTGGCGAAGACGTATGGGAAGACGACCAAGGCAGCCACGCCCAGGACGAGAGCGGCAATCGAGGCAGCGCGTTGGGATCGTCGTGTCATTTGGTGCTTTCCTTTTTCAATGGTGCTTGTCGCTTCAAGGTAGCCGCAGCCTGTGAGCCCCCTGTGAGTTCCGGATGGATGAGGCTTGAAGGTCTGGGGGACGGCTCCTTGCGATCGCGGCGCGCGGCCGACAGGCGCGGGAGAGTCTCAGTAGCCGGCGTCGACGTCGACGCGGTTCGGGACGGCCTCACCGCGGGCGGCGGCATTGAGCAGGCGCGCGAGGTGCTCGATCCGGAGCCGCTCCATCTCCGGCTGGTTGAACGCTCCTCCGCGATGTGGGCTGAGAACGGCGTTATCGAGCATGTGGAATGGGAACGCCGAGGGGAAGGTGGATGCACGCCGGTCGGCGGTGCGAGGGTAGTTGTACCAGGCGTCGAGGCCGGCTCCGATTCGTCCAGCCGAAAGCGCATCGAACAGCGCTTCCTCATCGACGATCGGCCCACGGGCGATGTTGACGAGAACCGACCTTGCGGGAAGGAGAGCGAGTTCACGGGCGCCGAGCAGGCCGCGCGTCGCCGGCGTCAACGGCAGTGCGATGAACAGTGCGTCGGCCGCTGGAAGAACCGCGTGAAGCGAATCTGTGCCGTGGACCTCGATGTCCACGTTGGTCTGCTGATCCAGTTTCGGATGCCTTCGGATAGCGAGGACCTTCATCCCGAATCCCCTGCAGGCTCGAGCGATCCGGAGGCCGACGGCGCCGAGTCCAAGCACGAGAGCGGTCTTGCCCTCGATGAGCAAGTCGCCGGTGTCGGCGTATCGAATGGACCAATCGCCGGTGCGAAGAGCACGGTCGGCCGGAATCAGCCGTTTTGCAGCCGCGAGGAACAGAGCGATTGCGAGTTCCGCGGCCGCAGCCGCGTTGTGGTGCAGGTTGTGGACGGCGACGTGCGGGAAGTCCAGCATCAACTCGCGTGTCGCCTCCGGAACCCCCGCAAACGGCACGATCAGCATCCGAAGGTTCGAACAGGCTTCCACACCCTCTCTGGAGGGGCGACCCGCTACGAGGATCTCCGTCTCACCTGGTGTGGATTGCGAATCGCTTTCACTGGTCAGCGTGACGCCCTCATCGAGGAGTTCGCGCAAGGCGTTTGCGCACGTGACGGAACTCAGATTGTGAACGGACAAGGGGTGATCGACCATGGTCCGAGTATACCGAGGCCTCAGCGAGGAAGCGTTTCGCCGCCGATCGTGTTCGAAGGAACTTGACGAGCCGGGCTCGCGATCGCACGGGAAGGCCGTTCCCTTAACATTCTTCCGGCGCTGTGGTAGGATGCACGAGAGCGATGGATGAAATCGGTGACAGCCCTCCGCCGATTACTCGAAACGATAGGCGAGGCCGACGGGTATGTACCGTACGGAAGGAGAGCGGACTCCGTGATTCGTGGATGCGCTGTCGCCTCCTTCTCGAAACTGCGGTAGAGGAGGAGATGGATCATGAAGACGGGAAGAGAGCTTAGAGGAGCGGTAGGGGTCGCTGTTGTGATCGGGGGGCTGTTGATCGGGCTGCTCGCCGCTGCAGATACGGTCGATCACCTGTTCTCGCTGATCTCGGAGTTCGATCCTGCGACGGCGGAGGGCCTGGTTTCGGCGATGTATCTGCTCGATGACGACTTGAGTGACGTAGCAGGTGATGTCGAGGCGCTGAGAGCTTCGTTCAAGGAGAACCCGAGGGAGTTCCTGCGTAACCAGGGCGTGAACCTTCCCGCCGATGAGTACAGCGTCACGGGTCTCGACATCGGCGCCCTCAGGGACCTTCCGAACGCCTTCCACGACTCGCCGCTTGCGGAGGGAATGACGGCACTCCCCTACACCATCTGCTGGCAGTCACACAACACGATCATCCTGCTGCAGCTCGCGGCGCGTGAGCCGATGCTCGACGAGTCGGGGAACGTGGTGCCCTACGCCACGGTCGCGGGGGACACTCCGGCCACTCAAGAGTATCTCCGCGCCGTTGTCAACACCCCCGATCTGCTGCTCCTCGGGATGCTGCGGATCCTTGTGCAGGTGACGCGGGATGACGGGTTGCGGGCGCAAGCCGTCGAGACGGGTCTGCGGTCGTTTGCTGGGAACGAGGACATGCTGTTCGAGACCGACCGCTTCGGACTGCAGATCATCAATCTGGATCCGGCGGACGGCCCGAAGCCGGAGCTGGGCGTGCACTTCTCGATTTCCGAGGGAAGCCAACCGAGTGCGCCGGAGGGTATCGGCTTCATCTTCATTCCCCGGGAAGGTGCGGCTTACGCTGTGGTGGTCAGTCATACGTTCTAGATGGACGCGGCCGGCAAGGATGCTTGCAGCCGGCCGGGGGCGGGGTTAGGAGGCAGGATGCGCGGCTACGGAAGCCTTGTGACAGGCAGGGCCCACGGGTTCGCCGCAGTGGCGGTCACACTGTTGCTGCTGGCTTTGTTCGGAGGAGCGGCCATCGCGGCCGACGTGGCCGTTATGCGAATTGAGTACAAGGTCAACGGTGGACTGGGCCAACGAGTTGCTACGCAAGACGACCGCGTGGACGTCGTCACATACGTGAAGAACCTCGGGACCGAGCCCGTCAGCGGTGTCCAGGTCAGCTACGTGTACGTGAACCAAGTGACGGGGTTCAAGTGGGATGTTCCAGGCACGTACGCGTTGACTCAGATCGCTCCCGGGAGGACGGAGCAGTCGACGGTCTACAGCTGGCGGCCGATCGGGGTCGATGCGGGCCGCTACAACTTCGAGGCGACGGTGACCGTCAACGGAAGCGCCGACGACGTGCCCTGCAACAGCGTGTTCCCGAGAGGAAAGGGCGACTGCGCTGACGTCGATGGGGAGGGGGACCCCGCTTCGATTGCCATTCTCACGAGCACGGAGAACAAGCGGCTCGTTCAAGCCCTGTTCAATGACCCCGATCCGCAGAACAACGTCAGGCTGCCCATAGGGTGCATCGTCAGCTTCGCATCCAGCGGCCTGTCGAGCCAATACATCGTCCCCTTGGCCAACGTCGGCACCGAGGTCCTTCCGGATACGGTGACCGGTCACGAGAGGCGCGGGTACATGGGATACACGTGGTCGGGGCAGTGGGACGAACGGGAGGATCTCTTGGCCGCGGTTCTCTTGGACACGGCGGAGCTCGGGACCGACGATGACAGCTTTGTCGACGGCCTGGGGGCGCGGTACAGCCTGGCATTCCAGCTTGACTTCGGATTCCTGTCCGACGAGCTTGCCGCAGACGCGAATCTTGCCGATCCGGTCAAGGTCAGCATCCAAGTCAAGCTCTTTGACGAGGACGCGATCAACAAGGACTACAACCAGTTCACCATTCCGAAGGACGCGGGCAGTACACTCGACGTGTACACGCCCGTGATCAAGTGGCTTTTCCCCGGCTGCGAGACAGGCGGCTCGGACCAACCCCTCGGGGTGGCGCCCGGCCTTCGAACCGGCCAGTTCGAGCCCCGCGTGTACGTTCCCGTATTAGCCGGCGATGGGGGCTATGATCTCCTGGTTTCGCAGGTGACGTCTAAGGGGCTTGAGATTCTCTGGCGGATCGAGGATCTTCCCGATCGCGTAGTGGGCTTTGCCGTCGACCGTGCCGGGGACTCCATCTACCTCAGCTGTGCAGACGGTTCCGTTATGGCGGTTCAGGACGAGATCTTCCTGGGGTTCGACTATGATCCGGTGACGCTCTGGATTCAGTCGATCGGGCAGCCCGTGTCGCGCCCTGAGATCGTAGGCAGCGGCGACAAGGAGGCCATCGCGGTCGCCTCGGATGCAGGACTGCATCTTGCCCTGACGGACTCAGGCGGATCCTTCGAGACCGTCCAGATCGCGAGTCCGACCGGCGAGGCGATCACGATCTCCGGTGCGCCGCTTGCCGTCGGCCGTTACGCCTACTTCGCCGCCGGCGAGTGGATTGGGCGAGTCGACGTGGAGGCCGACGAGGTGAGCGGGAGCCTCAAGCTTCTCCCGGTGGAGACGATCACGACCGACTTGACGAGAAGCGGAGACAACGCGTATGTCTTCTTCGGGACAGCGTCAGGCCGGCTCTATGCCCTTTCCGTGTCGGAACCGATGGTCAGTCTCGCCCGGATCGGCCGAAGCATGCTGCTCCAGCAGGCCGGCGCTGCACGCGTCACGTCTGTCGATGTCATCACATCAGACAAAGGGAAGGCTTGGCTGTACGCCAGCACGTTCGACGGGGGGATCTACCGCACCCTGTTCGATCTCGAGGACGGCGAGTTCGACGGCAACGAGCCGGTGTCGTTGTTTACCGACGTGAGGGACTCGGCTGAGCTTCCCAGCGGAGGCCTGGCGGGCGTCTCGATCTCACGCGACTCGGGAATCGAGGACTTCGAGAAGAGGCCTGTCCTCTCGATCGGCTTGGACGGTGAGCTTCTCGCCTACGACGGGAAACTCGAAGAGCGACTGGAGTGCAACCTGTGGGGCGAAGAGGATCGAAAGCGGCGACGGCCGTTCCGATTCGACATCAAGGCGCCGCTGTCGAGTTGGACAGCGTGGGAGGCGTCGAATACGAGCTACCTTGTGTTGACGTCGGAGGAGACGGGACAGCTGTACGGACTGGACCTCGGCTTCATCGAGGGGCCCTAAGTGCGTCGTGGCGAGACGGGTTGCAGATTCCAGAGGGCGCAAGAGGTGCTGCGGAAAGAGTGCGCAACGCGGAGGGTAGTCACAGGACGTGCTCCGCGGAGCGCGTGCATGGTTAGGCCATAAGGGGGCGTGATGGGGAGAAGGGCTGGAAGGCGTAGCGCACGGATCGGCTTCGCGATGGTCGCGTTTCTCATCCTGCCCGCGCTCGGCGCGTTGGCTCTGCCGGATCTTCAGATTGCGAACCCGACGCTGGTTCCGGAAATCGTCGAACAAGGTGAGATCACGTTCATCCGTGCAAGCGTTTCCTCCTCCGGGTTTGCGGGCGGAGACGCAGTCATCGTTCGGATTGCCCTGCGCCGCGTGGACCTACAAGAGGAGTGCTGCTACTCCGAGCGCGCACTCACATCTCAGCAGGTTCGATCCGGCTACTTGCTCGAGGAGCCGATCGACACATCTTCTCGCGAGCCGGGCACCTACGCCATCACGATCTCGGTGGATCCCGCGGGACTCGTCGCCGAAGAGGATGAGACGAACAACCAGGCGATCCTCTTCCTGCAAGTGCTGGCACTGAAGTCGGAGTTGCATCCACAGCAGCTGATCTCGGAGCCGGCGTCGCCCGTGGATCGCGGCCAGGCGGTCGCGATTGCGACGGAGATAGAGAACAGCGGCCACCGTGAGGCCGGAGGCTTCTCTGTTGTGTTCTCTCTTTTCCCGGCATTCGCGGCTTCGTCGGGATCGAGCGTTCCCACACTGCAGTTCTCTCCCGCAACGTCCGAAGGCAACCTCGACGCTGCGACCGTCGACGATCCGTCCGGACTGGACTTCGAAACCTGGTTCGAGGAGGTGGGACGGTCCCTCGGAGAGGATGCGTGGATCCCATTCTGGTCTGCGAACGTGTCCGGGCTGGATCTGGATGACGACATCAAGCTGGCCAGTGTGTTGCCGACGGGGCAAGGCCTTCGAGACCTGCTCGTACCTGCATACCTTATGAGTGATGAGATGGCTCTGCTCCAGGACGGGACGACCGTCTACGCGATCCGAGTTGTGGTCGATCCGCCGCAGAGCGGCGACGGGGATGATCTCAGCGACCCCGCAGGGAGCGTGGTCGAAGAAGACGAGAGCAACAACATGCTCGTCGGAGCCTTGACTGTCCGTCCCTCGACGCTTGCGCTACCCGAGCTACACCTCACGAATCTGTATCTCGAGGGCCCGCTTCCGTTGGAGTCGGGCGATCGACAAGACATAACGGTCGTCGTGGTCAACACCGGCGGATCTCCGGCGCCGGTCGGTGAGGGCACTCCGGCGCCGGTCGTCGAGATTGAGGTGCTCTATCGCCGTGCTGGCGTGGGCAGCAATCAGTGGCAGTCCCTCGGCACGGAGACCATCGCCACGACCGGCGATCGTCTCGGGATCGAAGAGGGCAACAACACAGTGGAGGACAACAACCTCGAAATCAGCGTGACTGGGATTCCACTTGATCCCGGGAGCTACGAGCTCAAGGCGGTCGTCGATCCGGCAAACCAGGTCGAAGAGCAGAATGAGGACAACAACGAGCTGACGATCAGCTTCTCGGTCGAGGGGGGCGAACTGCATCCCATCGGGATCCTGGTCGCCTCCGACGAGCTCCGCCAGGGCGGGGCGTTCTCCCTCTCGACGCCCATTCGCAACACGGGGAAGCTTGCCCTCACCAGTTTCGTGGTTGGGTTCTTTCTCGACGACGTCCGATTCGACACGTTCTACTACTACGAATCTGCAAGCGGCAACAGAGATGGCGGAGTCGAAGAGGACGAGATCGCCTGGGCGCAGGGGGTGCTCGACACGGAAGGTGTTCCGCCCGGCGAATACGAGTTGCGGGTCGTCGTCGACCCCGACAACGCAATTCCCGAAATGGATGAAGAGAACAACGAGATTGCGCGAACCGTGAAGATCCTTCCGCGCGAAGCACGGAAGCCGGAGCTAGTGCCTGTGTCACTCACTCTGGAACCCAACTCGCCGCTGACGGAGCTGAGCGATGCCGGCGTCGAAGTCGAGATCCTGAACCGAGGGACACTCGACGCCTCCGGATTCGTGGTGGCACTCGAGTTACAGGCTACGGGCGCGGCGGGCGGCTCGTGGACGCGCGTTGCCGGGGTGGACGGTGCAGAGGGCGTCCTCGTGCCGGCTCTCTCGCGCGGCGGGCGGACGATTCTCGCCTTCAGTCTGCGGGCGGCGAACCTTCCGGAGATCGGCCCGTATCAACTTCGTGCGGTCGTCGACGCCTTTGATCAAATCGCGGAACTCGACGAGGAGAACAACACGCTGTCGATCGGTCTCCGGGTCGGTCCCCCTGAAGCCGAGTTTGTGCCGCCCTCACCCTACGCGAATCTTGTCTTCAAGGCGTTGACCGTCGCTCCGACGCAGAATCTGGACGCGCGCGAGGAGATCACGGTTCAAGAGGCGATCGTCTGGAACGCGGGGCAGGAGGCATCCGGTGCGTTTGACGTTTCGCTCTGCTGGAGGGATGCAAGTGGGTTGTGCGTTCCGGTGAGCGATCCGATCCGCATCTTGGGGCTAGACGCGGAGACGGAGATCGAGTTGGCAGCACAGCTCCCCGCGATAGAAGCCTCTGTGATCCCCGGCAGCTACCAGATTGTGGGAATCGTCGACGCCACAGACGAGGTGGATGAGCACGGGCGGGAGCAGGACAACTCGGCGATTGCCTACGTGCAGGTCACCGGGATGGTGAAACCGGACCTCACGATCGACGGGATCTGGTTCTCGAGCGAGTCTCCGATCGAAGTGGGAGAAAAAAGGACGGCCTTTGCCCGCGTACGCAATCGGAGTGGCGACGTGGGCGCGAGCGCCTTCAAGGTGCGCTTCGAGCAGATTGAAGGCGGTCCGATACACGATGTGGTGGTCGAGCGGCTCGGACCGAACGGGACCCTGGACCTTCCATTCAGTCTCTCAACATCGTTTGCCGGGGAGTTCGCTCTACGCGTGACGGTCGATGTGGAGAACGCCGTCACAGAGACCGACGACGACGATCTGTCGAATAACAACTCGATGGATGCGACGTTCACCGTTGCCGAGGTGGAGCCCGTCTCGGTTGCCGAAGCGGCAAACCTCGGTGGGAGCGTCCGGCATCTTGTGGTCGATCCAGCGGCGGACGTGCTGTTCGCGGCCTCGGCGGGAGGGCGAATCGTCGCATTCCGCCACGCGGATGCGACGGACGTTGTCTTCGACGTCACGCTGGGCGATGGGGTCGTGGGCCTTGCGTTCGTGGACGGTGTTGCGCTCTACATCGGCACGGAGAGCGGGAGCCTTCACGTGCTGAATCCCATGACCGGAGTGGAACAGGACGAGATCGTCCTGCCTGCCGCTCGCTCGATCACGTGGCTGGAAGCAGGAGCGAACGGGACCCTCTATGTGGGGACGACGAAGGGGATCATGTCCCTCGATGCGATGGGTAGCCTGACGACCGCGGTGGTTCCGAGTGAGGTCGTGTCGAGCCTCGAGATCGACGCATCCGATGGATTCGTGCACGCTGTGACGGACGCATCCGTCTACACGTTGGATCCGCAGCTCGTTTTCCAGTGCCAACTGACTGATCTGCCGGGCACGCTGTCCGCTGTTGCGGTCGGTCCCGGCGCGGTCTACGTCGGGACGCAAGGCGGTGTTCTGTTCGCCTACTCTCGTTGCGGGGCGGGGGCGTCTTGGAGGTGGCGGTACCCGCGTGACGTCCCTCTTGGAAGCGCGGTGACGGCGGTCGTCGTAGATCCAGGTGACTTCGATCCGATCTACATTGCGACGGCGGACGGTCGGTTGATCGCACTCGATGCGTTCGGGTCGGAGTTGTGGGTGCACACGGCGACATCGGGGCTGCCGGCAGAACCGGTCTGGGACGGTCGGACGGGACGAGTCTTCTTTGTGGACGGCGACGGAACGCCCTACGTCTTAAGTGCTAGCGGTTCGGAGGCGGTGACGATCGATGCGGCGGTGTCCGCCGGCGTATCCGTTTCGTCCCCGCTTGCGATCGATGAGTACATAGCGGGCTTGGGAAGCGATGCACGACTCGTGCGAGTGTACTACTATGGTGCGGATGACGGGGTTGTCTACGTGATTCGGACGGACCGGTAAGGAGGACACGATAACCATGGATCGGAGGGAGGCGCGGAGGATGAAGAAAGCGATTGCGGTCGTGAGCTTGGTGCTGATGGCCGGCTTGGCATTCAGCCTTGTCGGCCTGGCGCAGCATGGGCTCGCGGAGCTTCACGTTCAGAAGATCGTCCTCGAGCCGCCCTCTTCTGTCACGCGGGGCGAGGATGTGCAAGTCTATGCCCGGATCACGAATACAGGCTCGCGGAATGCGGACAGCTTCTCGGTCGGGCTCTTCTACCGCCCGTCGCGAGAAGGGGAGTCCTGGATTCTCCTCGGGACACGCCAGGAGGCGAATCTCGGACCCAGTCAGCAGGAGTTCCTGGAAGTGACGTTCGGATTTCCGACGACCGACATGGAACTGGGTGCCTACGAGATCAAGGTTGTGGCCGACGTCTCCAACCAGATCCCGGAGGTTGACGAGCTCAACAACGAACTCGCGACGACGATGGTGATCGTGACATCGACACTCGGTCATCCGGAGCTTCAGCCGGTCGGCCTTTCGTTCGAGCAGATCGGATCGAGCGAGATGGACCCGTGGCGGATGAACCTGACGGTGGAGAATACGGGTGAGTACCTTCTCAGTTCGTTCGATGTTCGTTTCCTCGTGAACGGGGAGCCGCTGGCGATCCCGATCGATCCGGCCACACCGTTCATTCCCGACACGGGTGCAACGACGACTGTCATCGGCACGCTCGATCCGCACAGCTTGGGCCTCGACCCAGGCACGTACCTGATCACAGCGATCATCGACAGCGCAGAGAAGATTGCGGAGCAGGACGAGGGGAACAACAGCATCAGCGTCTCCCTTACGATTCAAACACTCGAGCTCCATCCGGAGAGTCTGCGGTTCGATCGCTCGATCGTCAGGATGGACGAGGAAGTACGGTTAACATCGGAGATTGCGAACACGGGGAACGGACTTGCCAAGAACGTGCAGGTCGACTATTACGTCGGCCATCTCCGGTTTGCGACGACGGAGATCGCCCAGCTCGGCTCCGTTCCCGTGGAGGTCTCGGTGACTCTGGATGGCGAACGATTCGGTCTGACGGACGCGCCCAAGGTCTACGAGATCAGAGTCGTCGTCGACCCCGACAATGCTATGTCCGAGTCGGACGAGGCCAACAACGAGCTGATGCGTACCCTGACGATTCTCCCACCGCAAGTGAAGGTGCCGGAACTCCATCCGGAGAGCCTGGAGCTGACGCCGGCTTCGCCGGCGGAGCTCGGACGAGCGGACGCCGTGACGGTTACGTCGGTTATCAAGAACACAGGCCGCGCCGACGCGGAGTCGTTCGATATGGGGTTCTACTATCGCGTCAAGGGTGGCAGACGGTGGGAGTCGTTCCCGTGCAGCGACAACGTGAGTTGCGGCGGATTGTCGTTGGCGGCGGGGGCGCAGGCAACGCTGGTCGGCGTCTTGCCGGTCCTTGTGCTTCCTCCTGGGATCTACGAGATTCGAGTGGCCGCCGACTCGACGAATCTGATCGACGAGCTTGACGAGGCGAACAACGAACTCGTTACCACGTTGACGCTCGTTGCCTCGCGACTTCCGGATCTGATCGTGGAGATAGACTCGATCGAACCTGGGATCGCGCTGCAGCACGGGCAGACGGCGCGCCTTTCTGCGACCATCAGCAATATCGGAGAACTGCCGTCCGCGGCAACGACCGTGCGATTCTCGTACTGCAAGCTCGTCGAGGTGGGCACGGCCGCGCAACAGCAAGCTACGTGTTCCGATGGATACAAGACGACCGCCGTGCTTCCGGAAGCCGAGGTCGCGATTCCTCAACTCGGGATCGGTCAGGCGACGATGGTTCAGGTCAATGTGGAGACGGGGTTCCTCGGGTCGGGCCAGCACGGAATCCGAGCGGAAGTGGACCCGCGCAATCAAGTTGAAGAACGAAACGAGCTGAACAACATCGGCGCGCGAACACTGACGGTCCAGGGACCAGATCTCGTGGTCCTGCCAGGGAGCTTCGTCGCTGATCCCGGAGGCACGGTCAACCAGGAGCAGGTCGGCGAGATCGGCTTCAGGCTCACGGTGGCGAATGCTGGCCCGCTGGCGGCCGGGGAGTTCAGTGTGGCGTTCGAGCTTCTCAGGCTGGAGGACGGCATCTTCGAGAGCGTTCGCGGTCAGACGTGCGGTGATGTCGGCTTCGATTGCGCTGATCCGCCGTACTTCGGAGTCGTCACGCTCCCCGGAATCGGTGCTGGCGCTCTGCTTCCCGTTGCGTGCACGCTCGATCTCACTGCGGGCGGCCTTGAGCCCGGTCAGTATGTGGCCCGTGTGAATGTTGACTGTGTCGGGGACTTCGACCAGGATGGGATTTGCGACGGGCGAGTGTCCGAGCACATCGAGATCAACAACTCGGCCGAGCTGCTGTTGACAATCGTTGGAGGGTCGACCGCCGATGGTGCGAGCGGGGACTTCGACCTCTCGGTCTCATCCGCGAACGGGCGCTCGAATCCGGGCCGGGTTCTCGCGTACGGCGCTATCAAGAACGTCGGTGTGAGTACGTCGGGGACGTTCGCGGTCACGATCGAGGCGGTGCTTCCGTCGGGGCAGGTGCTCAGGCACGGCGTGGTCGGTCTGGGTCCTTTGGCCGCTGGGGAGCAGATTTCCGTGGACAGGAATTTCCTTGAGGGCATCGACTTCAGCGGCTTGCTTGCCGTGGGAGACAGGGTGGATGTAGCGATCCGGATCCTCACGAATGACGGGAATCCGGACAACAACGTCGCAACAAGGAGGCTGACCGTCGGCGACTGACCTCGCCACTCGAGCGCTCGATCGCGGTCTGAAGGCGCTTTCGCCGCAGGTCGCGAGCGTGAAGGGTCAGCTTCAGGCTTCGGCGCGGGTCACTGTTGTGGCTCGCGTCTCTTTCTGTGGGCTCTTGGAGCATCAGTGCACCTAGGCTCAGACGCAGAGACGCCCGGTTGAGGTACGCCGAACAAGGGAATAGGAGGGCTGTTCCCCGCCTCTCGACGCGGGGATCTTCGTGGCGGTGTTCCGCTCATCGACGTTGTCGTGTAGGATTAGCCTGTGGCACGGACATCGGGGTTGGGAGATACAGTGGTGACGTTGCGGCGGGGAGCGATTCGTCTGTGGGTATTGTTTGCCTTGCTTCCGTTCCTTCTCTCTGGGTGCCGGTCGAATCAAGGCCCGGCAGAGTTCCTCTTTCGCGAGGCTGCGGTCGAGAGCGTCGATGTGTCGCTGACCGATGCTCGTTCGGTGGGTGCGAACGCGGTCATCCGGGGAACGGTTCCCGAAGCCTGCACGAAGCTCGATGAAATCAGGCAGGAGTACATCGACAGCACGAGCACCTTCGTGTTGACCCTCACGACACGCCGCCCTCTGGAAGAGCCGTGCCTCCAAGTGGTGACTCCGTTTGAGGCGACGGTCCCTCTTGCGATTGAGAGACTCCCAGACGGTATCTACACGGTGGTCGCAAACGGCGTGACAACGACGTTCAGGTTGGACGTCGACGTCCTGGTGCCGATCAAGTGAGCACAGACGGTACTGGGGAGGCGTCCGTCGTGAGAGACAAGTGCGTGATGGAGGTTGACTCCTCACTGGCGCCGACGCCGGCGCATGCGGCCGTGGTCTGGGCAGAGGACGTCGAGCCTCCCTGCCCGACGGATGTGCCCCCCCCCTTCCTTGTTGAGCTTCTGAGGCGAGCCGAGGCATCGGGGGAGGCATTCATTCCGCAAGACGTTCGCGCTCGGGTCCGCAGGATGCTTCGGTTCGGCAAGTACCATGCTAGCGGCCGAGGGAAGCCGGCGAGCGAGTTCCTGTTGCACGCTGCCATCAGCGGAGTGTTCCCTCTGATCAACGGTCCTGTCGACGTCAACAACGCCATCAGCCTCGAATCAGGGTTCCCGGGGTCGCTTTTCGATGCTGCCATCTCGGGTCCCAGGTTGCTCCTTAGGCGTGGCCGCGCGGGTGAATCCTACGCCTTCAACGCCTCCGGACAGACCATCGACCTAGAAGACCTCCTTCTCGTGTGCCGGGAGTCGGACTCGTGTTGGGAGCCGTGCGGGAATCCTGTAAAGGATTCGATGGTGACGAAGATTCGCGAGACTACGGAGGCGATCCTCGCGGTCCTTTACGTACCGGCGGACGAGCCGCCGGAGACGATCGAGCGGTGGGCGTCTCGATACGCCGGGCTGTTGAAATCCCACTGCGGGGCACAAAGGTCGGGATTCGATCTCGTCACAGGTAGCGTCTAGCTTGATTCCGAGGTGCCCAGAGCTGCGACGACGCCGATGACGTTGAAGAAGGAATCCGCGTACCAGGGAAGCGCCGGAGGAGTCCCGGCTCTCTTCGCCGCCTCGATATTCTCGCCGTGCGAATGGAGAAGCGAGTGGATGAACGGCGTGCGAAGCGCTATGAGCGGATCTACGTGCAGCTACAGCGGTTGATCGAGGGCAAGTCGCCGGACCTTGTCGCCGCCATGGCGACGATCTGCGCCGTGCTCCACGCCAAGATGCCCCATCATTTCTGGACCGGCTTCTACTTCGTCGGAGACGGCCGCTTGCGCGTCGGGCCGTATCAGGGACCGGTTGCCTGTCAGATCCTGGAAGATGAGGGCGTCTGCGCTCATGCTGCGCGTACGGGAGCGCCGGTGGTCGTGCCGGATGTCGAGAAGTTTCCGGGACACATCGCTTGCGACAGCAGGTCGAGAAGCGAGATCGCTATCCCAGTGGCGAGGGGTAGGAAGGTTGTCGCTGTCTTCGATGTCGACTCCGACGAGCCGAACCAGTTCGGTGATCAGGACATCGCGCCTCTCACGAGGATTCTCTCCTTGCTCGATGCGTTCCTCTAGGCGCCTACGCACGCGTATTGCGTAATCAGACGGTAGATCGCCTCGGTTCCGAACTCGATGGCCTCGATCGGGATGCGCTCGTCCGCCCCGTGAATGGTCGAGAAGAAGTCGAAGTCTGGTGGCAGCTTCATTGGCGTGAATCCGTAGGTCTGGATCCCGAGACGAGAGAAGAAGCGAGCATCGGTTGAGCCGGGAAGTAGGAGAGGGATCGGAATTCCCTGCGGGTCGAGCTTCTTGAGGATTGCGCCGAGTGCATCGAGCAGCCCGTAGTCCGGATCCGGTGGAGCGGGGTCGTGGAGGAGGACACGAAGCTGAGTGTTCGCACCGATGATCGAGCGGAGTTCCGCGAGAAGATCATCCACGCCGAAGCCGGGGAGGATCCTTGCGTCGAGTCCGAGGACGATTTCACTTGGGATGACGTTGGGCTTCTCGCCGCCGCGAACGATGGTTGCATTGACGGTATTCCGGAATAGTGGCTCCAGGTTGCGGGCCGCGCTTCCGAGAAGACCAAGAAGCTGATCGGTCAGGTGAGGGTGGAGGAGTCCGCGCAGCACCCATCGCCTAGGGCCGGAGAGGTGGCTCGCGATCGACTCGATCATTCGGCGGGCGACCGGTGTAACGTGAATCGGCGTTCGAGCGCGTTCGAGCGCGGTGAGGATCCGCCCGAGCTTCGCCATCGCTCCACCGCGCATCGGCCTGGCGCCGTGTCCGGCGTCTCCGGACACGGTGGTCTCGATCCAGCACGGCTGTTTCTCGGCGATCTGGATTGCGTAGAACGTTCGGCCGAAGAGATGAAGAGGAACTCCACCGAACTCCCCGATTGCGTAGCGAACATCGGCGAACGTCTCCGGGTGGCTCTCGACGAGGAACCGAGCGCCGTGCCTTCCGCCGGCCTCTTCGTCCGCCAGGATCGCAAGCAAGACGTCGCCGGCAGGCTGGACGCCGTCGGCCTTCGCGCGGAGAAGAGCAGACGTCATCATCGCGACGCCGCCCTTCATGTCGAGCGCCCCTCGCCCCCACAGCCAGCCGTCTTCCACGTGTCCGCTGAAGGGTGGATGCGTCCAGCGCTGGCGGTCGGCGGTTACGACGTCGACGTGTCCGTAAAGCAGGAGCGGCGGAGCCTCGCCGCGTCCGGGGAGTCGGGCGATCAGGTTCGGGCGGCTCTCGTCTTGGGTAAGGAGCTGCGTCGAAAGACCAGCGCGGTCCAGGAGATCGGCGAGGAACTGGACACACCGCCGCTCGTTGCCGGGAGGGTTCGTCGTGTCGAACCGGATCAGGCGAGCCAGAAGGTCTATCGCATCTTCGGGGATGTTCATGTCAATCCCTCCTGCGGTTGAGGGATCCCGAACGCGGGGAAGCGAGGAGGAGGTAGGATGGGCTTACGCTGACCTCGCTTCCCGCGGCCCGTGTGAGGGCTAGGAGGCTGTGCGGGCACCCGTATGTACACCGAGACCGCGCGAAGCGTGTCGGGCCTTCCTTTCCCGTCGTGGGACATGCGCGGGCTCGTCAGGAGCCGCTCGGCTCGAGGCCGCAAGCCTACCGATTCAAAGAACCCGAGCTCGGTGCTACTCGTCGGCCTCATCGAGAGCGCCGTCGATCTCTTCGACGATGCGCTCGATCTCGTCGTTGAGGACGTCGAGTTCGTCGCGCGGTCGAGACAGCCGTTCGACGAGCGGCTGGATCCTTTCGACGAGGTCCTTCTTGGACACGTACGCCATTGATGCCTCCTTTCCTGACGGTTGAGCCTGATTCTAGTCGTGATGCAGCGAAAGGCAATCGCCTGAAGCAGCGGCGGCGAGAGGAATACCGAGGGGGCGGAGTAGAATCGACATGTTCGGGAGGATGGCGATGACGGGATGAGCCCATCGGTTCGCAGACTGGAAGGCGCAGCAAGTGAGTTGCGAGCTCTCGCTTCCCCGTGCCGCCTTTGCCCGAGGGAGTGCGGTGCCGATCGATTGGGAGGAGAGACGGGGGCGTGTGGAATCGGCTTGCACGCGAGAGTGGCGAGCTACGGTGCTCACCACGGCGAGGAGGCGGTGCTCGCCGGCCGATTCGGATCCGGAGCCGTGTTCCTCTCGGGGTGCAATCTAAGCTGCGCCTATTGCCAGAACTGGTCGATCAGCCAGCGGCGAGACGGGACCGACCTGACTGCTCACGAACTGGCTACCATCTTCCTTCGCATCCAAACGGACGGGTGTCACAACCTGAACCTCGTTACGCCCACGCACCAGGCCCACGCGCTGGTGGAAGCACTGGCGGTCGCGGCAGCTGGCGGATTCGATCTGCCGATCGTGTGGAACTGCGGCGGCTACGAGGCGCTCAGCGCTCTCCGACTGCTTGAGGGAATCGTCGACATCTACATGCCGGATGTGAAGTACGGGGACGACGCGACCGCGCTCCGTCTGTCGGGGATCTCGGACTACGTTGGCCGGTCGCGGATCGCAATCCGTGAGATGCACCGTCAGGTTGGGGACCTGGCGATTGGCGCGGACGCAATTGCGCGGCGTGGTCTGCTCGTTCGCCATCTGGTTCTCCCCGACGGCCTTGCGGGAACGCCGGCCGTGATGCGATTTCTTGCCGAGGAGATTTCGCTTGACACCTACGTCAACGTGATGGACCAGTATCACGCCTCTCACCGAGCGGGCGAGATCCCCTCTTTGGATCGACGGATCTCGCCGGCTGAGCACAACGGCGCGGTCCAGGCTGCGGAGGACGCGGGACTCCATCGCTTCGCATAGAATGAAGGCTGCACGTGTCAAGGGAGAAGCGGAAACCACGAAGATGGAGAGACGGCAGAGCGTAGAGAGGGTCATCGTGACAGTTCATGGGATCGTGCAAGGTGTCTTCTTCCGTCACAGCACGCGCCTTCAAGCGGATCGGCTCGGCGTTGTGGGGACGGTCGAGAATCGGCCTGACGGGACGGTCCGAGTCGTTGCCGAAGGATCCAGGCGACAGCTGGAAGAACTGGTCCAGTGGCTCGGTGAGGGGCCGGACGCAGCTTGGGTCGAACGCGTCGACGTATCGTGGGAGGAGGCCACAGGCTCCTTCCGGGCCTTCCGGATCTTGCGCTGAGCGGATTGGGCAACCGCTGGCCTCTTCCAGAAGGCCTTCATTGTCTCCAGTGAATCCGTTGATCGGGCTCCTCTCGGTTGATACCATTTCACACTGGGATGAGACTACCACGTGTCGGAGAGAAGGCCGGATTCGAAATCACGGATAGACTGCAGCCGCGAGGCGACCAGCCGAAAGCGATCGAGGAGCTTGTCGCCGGGGTGGAGTCCGGCCTTCGATTCCAGACGTTGCTGGGCGCAACCGGGACGGGGAAGACATTCACGGTCGCCCACCTCATCCATCGCTTGCAGCGGCCGACCTTGGTCATCGCGCACAACAAGACGCTGACGGCACAGCTGGCGAACGAGTTCCGGGAGCTCTTTCCGGAGAACGCCGTTCACTACTTCGTCTCCTACTACGACTACTATCAGCCCGAGGCGTACATCCCCCAGACGGACACCTACATCGAGAAAGACTCATCGATCAACGACGAGATCGATCGACTCCGACACGCTGCGACCTCCGCGCTGTTCGAGCGTCGTGACGTGATCATCGTTGCCTCCGTGTCGTGCATCTACGGCCTCGGCTCGCCGGCGAGCTACTTCGACATGTCTCTCACGCTGAAACGGGGAGAGGAGTGGGACCGCGACGACGTGATGAGATCGATGATCACTCTGCAGTACAGCCGGAATGAGATCGGATTCGACCGCGGAACGTTCCGCGCCCGAGGAGACACGGTCGAGATCATCCCCGCGTACGAAGAGCGCGTTGTCCGAATCGAGTTCTTCGGCGACGTGATTGATCGGATCGCGATCGTCGATCCGGTTACCGGACACCCGATCCATGAGGAGTCGGAGATCACGATCTATCCGGGGTCGCACTTCATCACGCCGGAGGAACAGATGAAACGAGCGATCGGGAGGATCGAGGCGGAGCTGGAGGAGCGCCTGGCGAAGCTTCGGCCCGAGGGGCACCTCCTCGAGGCACAACGGCTCGAACAGCGGACGCGCTACGACCTGGAGATGATGCAGGAGATGGGATACTGCTCAGGAATCGAGAACTACTCCCGCCATCTTGACGCGCGCAACCCCGGGCAGCCGCCTTCGGTCCTCGTCGACTACTTCCCGAGCGACTTCCTGCTCGTGATCGACGAATCGCATCAGACGGTGCCGCAGATTCGGGGGATGTATCATGGGGATCGTTCTCGAAAGACGACGCTCGTCGACTTCGGCTTCCGGCTCCCGTCTGCGCTCGACAATCGACCGCTGACCTTCACCGAGTTCGAGGAGCGCATCAACCAGGCGATCTTCACGTCGGCGACGCCGGGCCCCTACGAGGCGCAGCACAGTCAGAAGGTCGTGGAACAGGTCATCCGACCGACGGGGCTCGTCGATCCGGAGATCGAGCTTCATCCCGTGAAAGGTCAGATCGATCATCTGCTGGGTGAGATCCGGACGGTCATCGGACGCCATCAACGGGTGCTCGTCACGACGCTGACGAAGCGGATGGCCGAGGATCTGACCGAGTACTTGGTCGACCTCGGGATCCGTGCGCGCTACCTGCACTCGGAGATCGATACGCTTGATCGCATCGACATCCTTCGCGAACTGCGGTTGGGGAAGTTTGACGTTCTCGTCGGAATCAACCTGCTGCGCGAGGGGCTCGATCTCCCCGAGGTAGCGCTCGTTGCTGTGTTGGACGCCGACAAGGAGGGCTTCCTCCGCTCAGGGACCTCGCTGATCCAGACCATCGGGCGAGCGGCTCGAAATGTCGACGGAAAGGTGATTCTGTATGCGGACAGGCAGACAGACTCGATCCGCCACGCGGTCGGGGAGACAGACCGGAGGCGAGAGATTCAGGTCGCCTACAATGAGAAGCATGGGATCACACCGCGAACGATCGAGCGGGCGGTGACCGACATTGTCCAATCCATGCGGTCGTCGCAGGCGAAACCTCAGGAGGTCCGGGAACGGCCGAAACCGAAGACGCACGTCGCGCTGGTCACGGTGATCAAGGATCTGGAGAAGGAGATGCTCGAGGCGGCGGCACGCCTCGAGTTCGAACTCGCCGCGAACCTGCGTGACGAGATCCGGGAGCTGAAGAGGGGGCTATGAACGTCATTCACGTGAAGGGTGCGCGGGAGCACAACCTGAAGGACATCGACGTCGTCTTGCCGCGCGACAAGCTGGTCGTCATTACGGGGATCTCGGGCTCCGGGAAGAGCTCCCTCGCGTTCGACACGATCTACGCTGAGGGGCAGCGGCGCTACGTCGAATCCCTGTCCGCCTACGCGCGGCAGTTCCTGGGTCAGATGGAGAAGCCGGACGTCGACTTCATCGAGGGCCTCTCTCCTGCGATCTCAATCGATCAGAAGACGCGGAGCCACAATCCACGCTCGACCGTCGGCACGGTGACCGAGATCTACGACTACCTCCGTCTCCTCTACGCTCGCATCGGTCGGCCCCATTGCCCGGAATGCGGCGATCCGATCAGCCAGCAGACAGTAGAGCAGATTGTCGATGCCGTGGTGGGCTTCCCGGAGGGAACGCAGGTGCAGATCCTGGCTCCGGTCGTGCGAGGGCGGAAGGGAGAGTTTCGCAAAGCGTTCGAGGAGATTCGGCAGGAGGGCTTCACGCGGGTTCGAGTCGACGGGGTGACGCGGACGCTGTACGAGGAGATCGAGCTCGCCAAGAATCGGAAGCATACGATCGAGATCGTCGTCGATCGGATTGGCTTGGACGCGAAGAAGCGAGGGCGGGTTGCGGATTCCGTCGAGACGGCACTCAAGCACGGAAGTGGTCTTGTCAGCATCCTGACCGGCGACGGGGGCGAGCATCTGTACAGCGAGCATTACGCGTGCATCCGTTGTGGGATCAGCTACGAGGAGCTTAGCCCTCGGATGTTCTCGTTCAACAACCCATACGGAGCTTGCCCCGAGTGCAGCGGCCTGGGATACCGGAAGGAGATAGATCCCGAGTTGGTCGTCGATCCGCGCTTCGGGATCATGAACGGCGGGCTGATCCCGTTCGCCAACACGTCGAGCCGGTGGTTCGAGGCGCAGATGACGGCGTTGGCGGAGCACCTGAAGATCGATCCAAGGAGACCGCTGGGCGAGATCCCGAGAGAGAAGCTCGACGTCATCCTGTACGGGACCGGCGCCACGGAGATCACCTTTCACTACAAATCACAGAGCGGCTACTCGCGAACGATCAAGCGCCCGTTTCGCGGGATCGTCGTGTCTCTCGAACGATGGTACCGAGAGACATCGTCGGATCAATGGCGGCAGGAACTGGAGCAGTACTTGGCGACGTTGCCGTGTCCAGTGTGCGGAGGGGCGCGGTTGAAGCCGGAAGTCTTGGCCGTCACCGTCGGAGGGCTCAACATCCACCAGGCGACCTCGAGGTCGATTCGAAACGCGCTCGAGTTCTTCGATGGACTCGAGCTGCCGACTCGGGAGGGGATGATCGCTGCGCAGATCCTCAAGGAGGTCAAGGCGCGACTAGGGTTCATGGTCGCGGTCGGCCTCGACTACCTGACACTCGATCGACAAGCGGGAACTCTGGCTGGAGGCGAGGCGCAGCGGATACGCCTGGCGACGCAAATCGGAAGCCAGTTGACCGGCGTTCTTTATGTTCTCGACGAGCCGTCGATTGGGCTGCATCAGCGCGACAATCGGCGTCTCCTCGAGACGCTCAAGGATCTACGCGACCTCGGGAACACGGTGATCATCGTCGAGCACGACGAGGAGACGATCCGGGAGAGCGATTACATCCTAGACCTTGGACCGGGGGCCGGCGCGCACGGCGGGTATGTGGTTGCATCCGGCCCTCCGGAGGAGATTGCCGCGTGTCCGGATTCGATTACGGGGCAGTACCTGTCGGGAGCGCTGAGGATACCGATTCCTGAGAGGAGGCGCGCCGGGAACGGGAAGCGGCTGAAGGTGATCGGAGCGACGGAACATAACCTACGAGGAATCGATGTCGATTTTCCGCTCGGCTGTTTCACGTGCGTCACCGGCGTGTCGGGCTCTGGAAAGAGCACACTGATCGAGGACGTCCTGTACCGTGGGGTTGCGCACAAGTTACACCTCTCCGCGCGGCGGGCCGGCTCGCATCGCGACATCGAAGGGGTCGAGCAGATCGACAAGGTGATTGAGATCGATCAGTCCCCGATCGGGCGAACTCCGCGCTCGAATCCGGCGACGTACACCAAGCTGTTCGATGACATTCGGGCGCTGCTTGCCAGGACACCAGACGCGAAGCTGCGTGGGTACGCGGCGGGGCGATTCAGCTTCAACGTGAAAGGTGGGCGTTGCGAGGCATGCCAGGGGCAGGGGCGAGAGAAGATCGAGATGCACTTTCTGCCCGACATCTACGTGCCGTGTGATGTCTGTAAGGGGACCCGCTACAACCGAGAGACGCTGCAGGTTCGCTACAAGAATCGCTCGATTGCCGACATCCTCGCGATGTCGGTCGAGACTGCGCTCGGGTTCTTCGAGAACGTTCCGCGGATTCGGCGACGTCTGCAGACGCTGTTCGACGTGGGGTTGTCGTACATCGAACTCGGCCAGCCTGCGACCGAGCTCTCCGGCGGTGAGGCACAGCGAATCAAACTGGCGAAAGAGCTGTCGCGCCGATCGACAGGGAAGACGTTGTACATCCTCGACGAACCGACGACGGGTCTTCACGCTGCCGATGTGCGGAAGCTGCTTGACGTTCTCCACCGGCTCGTTGACTCGGGGAATACGGTGATCGTGATTGAGCACAACCTAGACGTGGTCAAGACAGCCGACTGGATCGTTGATCTTGGACCTGAGGGCGGGGATGGGGGTGGCGCAGTCGTGGCGACGGGAACGCCGGAGGATCTCGTCTCCGAGGAGGAGTCGTACACGGGTCAGTTCCTTGCCGACGTCTTGCCCGAATCGGTGGTGTCGCCGTGAGGTCGCTGGCGAAGAGAGAGGGAGACACCGTGAGACGTTGGATAGGATGGCTGGTGGTCGCGACGCTTTGCGGCACGGTGATGGCTCCGCGCGCAGTCGGGCGCGCATACGCTCTGTATCACGATTCCACCGAGGGCCGCAGCACCGCAATCGTGTTGACGAACCTCGATGACAGCGCGATTACGGCGCAGGTGTCGGCATTTGACGCGAACGGAGATGAGGTTGCCGGAGCCGACGTGTCGTTGGCGGCATTCGCCTCCGAGGCCGTGTTCCTCACACTTGATGCGGGCATCGGGGGTGCATCGGGCCTAGTCCGCGTGGAAACGGCTGGCCGAATCGCGCTGTCCGCCTGGTACGCTGCCGGAGAAGAGTGGTTGGCGGTGGAGAACGCAACGGGTTCCGTGCTCGTGGTCGAGGAGTACGCGTACACCGGCTACTGGCTGACGATGAACTACGCGAACACGGCGAGCCGGATGACGTCGCTGTCGCTAGTCAACCCGTACGACGAGTTGCTGCGTGGCGAGATGTATGTCTACAGCGAAGCCGGGAAACGGGTATCGACGCATGGGTTCGAGTTGGATTCTCGGACGACCGCCGTGATCTCGTTGGATCAGGATCTCGAGGACCCCGCGTGGGGGATGGTCGACGTACATTGCGATGCCCCGGTTCTGTTGGTGACGGAGTACTTCGACGCCGCCGGCGAGCTGATCGACCTCGATTTGGTGTCGAGCGTCTACCTGCTCGACCCATAAGCCCAGCCCCAGTGGGCGGCGGGTGGGCCGAGACGGCTCGTCCTCGACGCGAGCGTGACGGCTACGGGCACGTATCCATCCCGATTGAGAAGCGGCCCGGCGCCGTGTTCGTCTCCCCGAACTCGTTCGTGACCGTCAAGGAGATGAGAACCGAGCGCTGGGGCGTCGTGTACACGTGGGTGACGACAGGTCCCGTCGCGGTCGTGCCGTCGCCAAGGTCCCAGCTGTAGCTTGTGATGCGCGCGGCGCCCTCGCCAGGTCGCGACGAGTATCCGTCAAACCGGATCGGAACGCCCACCTTCCCTCCCGAGCAAGGGGGGATCCCCGTGATCACCGCGTACGGCTTCGGAGTGCCGTCGCCGCACGTGGGACCACCGTCTCCGCAACCGCCTTGCCCGAGGAGGACGTTCATCCCAAGGAGCATGGACGCGGCTACCCCCTCACTGTCGGTCACCGTCAGCGTGACGACGTAGTACCCGCCGCTCGAGTAGGCGTGCGTTACGATCTCGCCGTTGGCCGTGGCGTCATCACCGAAGTCCCATTGGTAGCTCATGATCGTTCCGTCCAGATCGTAGGACGTTGAGGCGTCGAACAGGACCTTTCTGCCCGGAAGAGGGCTGTCGTTGCTCACCGAGGCCTGAGGGATCGGGGGCGGGTTGGTCACGACAATGGCGACTTGCTGGGAATGGATCGAGCCTTCGTCATCGACAACGGTCAGAGTCGCGAGGTACGTGCCAGCATGTCGGTAGGTGTGTGTGCACCGGGTCCCTCGCTCGACGCCACGATCGACTGGATCTCCGAAATCCCATCGGTATTCCAGGATCGATCCGTCACTGTCGTGGGAGTAGTGCGCGTCGAACGTGGCGGCGAGAGGGGCGCCGCCGCTCGCTGGGGTGACGTCGATGACGGCTCTCGGAGCGTGGTTGACCACGTCGCCGAGGATGCTGTCAAAGACGCACCCTGACAGGAAGAGCGGACACAGGACCAAAGCGCAGAGGATCACACGTTTCATCATGACATCCCTCCTTTGCCCCAAGGAGCATTATCGATGGCGCTGGATGCATCCGAGCGCGTGGTGCTCGCACCTAGGGACAAGTCGTGGCCCCAACGGAGCACGCAACCTGGCACGTGTCTGTGCAACCGTCTTCTGTGGTCACGGTCAATCGGACCGCATACGCGTAGGCGTACGAGTAGGTGTGTGTGACGACCGGACCGCTTGCGGTGGTCCCGTCGCCAAGGTCCCAGTAGTAACTGACGATTCGACTCCCATCCGAGAATGAGTAGGTCGCGTCGAGGGTGATCGGATCTCCGACACGCGCCGATGCGCCACAGCTCGTCGGCAGACCTGAGACGACCGCCTTGACGTGCGTGCTGCTTCCGCTACATGATCCGCCGCCTCCGCACGAAGGTGGGCCGGAGGTATTCTGGGCTCTAACGTTCATGTTGAGGTGCTTGATGGTGGCCGCTCCGTTGTTGTCGGTGATCGTCAACGTGACGACGTAGTAGCCACTCTCAAAGTAGCCGTGGAGGACCGTGGCGCCGGTGGCCGTGTTCCCGTCTCCGAAATCCCAGTGGTAACTCACGATCATGCCGTTGATGTCGACCGATCCCGATGCCGTGAAGCTGACTTCGTCTCCCGGATACGGGTTGCTGTTGCTGACGGACGCCTGAGCCGTTGGGGGGGTGTTGGTGACGACGATGGAAACCTGCTGGGAATCGACTGCGCTGGCGTCGTCGCTGACGGTGAGCGTGACCACGTAGGTTCCCGAGTTGAGGTACGTGTGCTGGCATCGACTCTCGGATGACGCCGCCGTGGCCGCTGGATCACCGAAATCCCACTGGACACGCGCAATCGCCCCGTCTTCGTCGTGGGAGTACCGAGCGTCTAGGGTGACCGTGTGCGGCGCGGTCCCGTCGGTCGGGTTGGCGTCGATGACGGCCACGGGATCCTTGTTGATCCCAAGCACGTCGGTGACGATCGTATCGAGCAGGCAACCGGATAGGAGTAGCGGCGCGGCGATTGTGGCAAGAGCGGCAATCCGCTTCATGCGTGCGGCACTCCTTGGTCGATTCACGGGGCGCCTTCGATGCCTGACGGCGGAGGCGGGGTGCACCGACTGAATCCCGGGAGCACTGTGAGTACGAAGCCGGTCGATGCGCTGAGGCCCTCATCATCCGTTGCAGTCACCGTGACGAGGTAGTCTCCACCGTAGACGTAGGCGTGTTCCGCCACGGAACCTGTCGCGGTTCCACCATCCCCGAAGCTCCACGCATAGCTTGTGATCTCATCATGGAGATCGTAGGAAGCGGTGGCATCGAAGGTCACGGTTGTCCCGGGGAACGGGTTCTCGTTGCTGACGGACGCCAAAGCGACGGGGGGCGCGTTGCGGGCGACGATGGCAACCTGTTTGGAGTCGACGGCACCTTCGTCATCGATTACCGTGACCGTGGCGAGGTACGTTCCGGGATCGTCGTAGGTGTGTTCACACGCGACGGCGGGAATTGTGCCTGCCGCCGTTCGATCGCCGTAGTCCCACACCACCTCGACGATCCTCCCATCCGCATCGTACGACGAGGCCGAATCGAAGGTGACGGTGAGGGGGACGGTCCCCTCCGCGGGCACAGCATTGACTAAGGCCGTTGGCGTCTGATTGGCGTTGCCGCTGAGAATCCTGTCAAGCGCACAGCCGGACAAGAGAAGAGGGCACAGCATCAGTACCGCAAGGATCACACGCTTCATGGCGGTCTCTCTTTGTCCTACCACGGCACGTTCCCGCTGATCTCAGGCTCACAGGGCTTGCTGCCCACGACCGTCACTTGCTGCCGGTAGACCGACTGATCTCCATCGTTGTCGGTCACGGTTAGCACGACGTAGTAGTTGCCGGCCCAAAGGAATTTGTGCGTCACCTTGCAGCCCGTGGCCGTCGACGCCTGGCCGTTCGGCTCGTTGTGTCCGAAGTGCCACTCGTAGCTGACGATCTCCTCGTTGTCGACCGATTCGCTCGCGTCGAACGTGATCTCCTCGCTGCAGCTGACGATGTAGTTTCCCTCCATGTTGCTCTTCGGCGTGTACGAGTAGCGGGCCGTCGGGGGAGGGTTTAGCGCTTGGATCGTCATCCGTGTCGAGCTGGAGACGCCGCGGTCGTCGAAGACGAGGAGCTGCGCCTCGTACGTCCCATCCTCCTTGTACGTGTGTTCGACCAGCGGGCCTGTCTCCGACCCACCGTCTCCGAATGTCCACAAGTAGGAGACGATCTCCCCGACCGGCGTGTAGGAGAGGGTCCCGTTGAAGTTGACGGTGAACGGGATGACGTCTTCCGAAAGTGTGACCGTGAACAGCGCCTGAGGCTGCGAACGCCTCAGACATCCGGAGAGGGAGGCGACGACGAGTAGGGCCACGCTGACCAGCAGGATGAGTCTTGCCGTCTTCATCGCATCACTCCTTACTCCCCGTTGAGGGAGAGATCGATGTTGAAGGAGACGGTGAGGCGAACCGTGATCCCGTCGAGATCAATCGATTCGAAAGCGCCATCTCCATCCAAGTCAAGTTCACTTCCCGCCGAATCGGTTACCGAACTCACCGTGGCGGCTCGGTACGAGACGGAGGAACCAATCGACAGCCAGTTTGCGACCGTATAGGAGAGGCAGAGGCCGACTTCGAAGCCGAACGTGCCTCCCGTGTAGCGTTCATCTCCCTCGGGCGGGACGGCGGAGATGATGTCCGGGTATTCGCTGGGAACCTCGAAGATCACGTTGCGATTTGTGATGACGTGGTAGTACCCGACGGCCCCTTCGGCTCCGAGGCGAAGCCCAGCATCAAGAAACGTGGCGCGCCCTCCGATAGTGACGCTGACGGTTGTGATGTCGAGCGCCACATCGATCGCCGAGATCTCGCTTCCCTCGTAGTGACCGATCGTGGCTGTCGATGAATTGAAGTACTCGATTGCTGCTCCGAATCCGAACCAGTCCGTCAGCCACAGTCGCTCTCCAGCGTGCAGCGAGAGACCGCTGACCATGGGATCGAGCAGCCCGATGGATCCAGTGACGTCAGGGTGCACGGCGAACGTCTCGTTGAGGTGCGTGATGAGCGTGTTGAAGACACTGATCGATGCGTTGACGTCCCCGAGGGACATTGCCGACGGACCGCCGCCGAACAGTATCTCCAGTGGTCCGGCGATCGTCGGGATGCTCACGAGGCACGCCGCGATTAGCAGAGTCGCTAGCCCCTTCATCCTTCCCCCTTCACAGTCGATGATCTGGGGACGACGGCTCTCATCTGGCGCGAGAGACCGCAGTCACCACCCGGTAGTCCTGACGATAGGGGGTAAGTGTTAGTGTTCGAAGCGCGTGGAGGGTTTCAGGTGCCGACGCGATTCAGTCGAACGGGGGACTTATGTCTCGTCCATCGCGGACCGCAGGGCATCGAGAGCAACGGCGATGTCCGACGACGATACATCGAGATGCGTCACCATGCGGATTTGCTTCCGGTCGCTGCCGAGCGGGATGGCCAACACGCCTCTCGCTCGCAGGCGTTCGGTGAGGACGAGCGCGTCGATCTTCGGATCACCGGCTGTCGCACCATCGACAGCGAAGTAGACGAGGTTCGTCCAAGCCGTCGAGGCGGGAGCTGGATGCCGACACACAAGGCCGGGGATTTCATCGATTCCCAGCGCGAGTCTGGCGGCGTTCTTGTGATCCTCGGCGAGTCGTTCGACGTGGTGGTCGAGCGCGTACAAGCCTGCTGCTCCTAGGACACCGACTTGGCGCATTCCTCCTCCCACGAGCTTCCGGATCCGCCGCGCCTTGTGGATGAACGCCTTGCCGCCGCACAGAATCGAGCCGACCGGGGCTCCCAACCCCTTTGACAGACAGACCATCACTGAATCGGCGCTGCTCGCGAGTGCAGATGGTGAGACGGCAAGGGCGATCGCGGCGTTGAACAAGCGTGCCCCGTCAAGGTGGATCGACAGCCCCCTTCCCTGAGCCAGCTCGCCGACTGCGTCGCAGTACTCGGGAGGCGAGGCAATCCCGCCACAGCGATTGTGGGTGTTCTCAAGGCAGATGAGTCGGGTCGGTGGTTGGTGCAGGTCCTCCGTGTTCCGGATGGCACGCTCAATGGCCTGGAGTTCGAGGGTTCCGTCGGGCTCGTTCTGAAGGACGTGCGGGTGAATCCCACCAAGGGCCGCGCACCCGCCGGCCTCGTAGAGGAACGTGTGCGCGAGGTGGCCGACGATGATCTCGTCGCCTCGGCCGGCGTGGGTCAGCATGGCGACGAGATTCCCCATGGTGCCGCTGGCTACGAACAGCCCGTCCTCCTTGCCTAGCAGATCCGCGGTTCTCCGCTCGAGTTCCTGGACGGTCGGGTCTTCGCCGAAGACGTCGTCGCCGACGACGGCCTCCGCCATTGCCTGACGCATTCCGGCGGTGGGGCGCGTCACCGTGTCGCTTCGTAGATCAATCGCTTGCATTCCCGCTCCTTCCGTCTTCCAGAGGATCTTCAATCCGTCGCGGAGCCTCGGTCACTCCATCCGGCCGCGCCGATCAATGGAACGAATCGGCACAGTCCGAGGTTCTCTTCCTTGGATCCGGCTGGATGATACGTGACGCGGCGTAGGGATTGCTCGGCTCGGTGACCGATTGGTCCGACGAGGATTCCGCCCAGGCGAAGCTGCTGGAGAAGGGGCTTCGGAACGGAGGGCAAGCTTCCCGTGGCGACGATGCGATCGAACGGCGCTTGTGGGGCAAGTCCCATCGTTCCGTCGCCCGTGATGCAGTGAGCGCGTTCGAATCCCTGCTCCTCGAGCCTGGCGCGGGCAGAGGCTGAGAGCAAGGGGGACCGCTCGATCGTCCAGACCTCTGCGCCCATCATGCAGAGAATCGCCGTCTGGTAGCCTGAGCCGGTGCCGAGTTCGAGGATTCTCGATTCCGCAGGCAACAGGAGCGCTTCGGTCATGAGAGCGACGATGTACGGTTGGGAGATGGTCTGCCCTTCGCCGATCGGCAGGGGATGGTCCGAGTAGGCCTTACTCGTCCATTCGGGCGGCACGAACTCGTGCCGAGGAATACGAGCCATCGCGTCGAGCACCCGTTCGTCTTTGATTCCGCGACGACGGAGATGGTTCTCGATCATCCACTGGCGCTGCTTCCCGAGCCGCGACTCGCGCGTATGTCTTTTCACGCACCATTGTAGTCAGAGCGGGCGCCTCAGTCGTCGATCGGTTCCTCGAAGTAGTCGCGGATGATCTGCCTTGCTTTCCCGAGGTCCTGCGGGCGAACCCTGATTCGGACGTCGGCGAGGCCGTCGAACGTGACGGGCAAGATGCCGGGCGGAACGTGCGATACGAGGTTGACGGGGATGTCGAAATCCTCGAGGAGGCTACTGATCAGCCGAGCCTTCGGCTCGCCGGTGACGATGTGGCAGACGACGAGATCCTGGCTGATCGTCTCCTTCCGCCGGTCGAGAAGGTGGTGGACGATCGTGATGCAATGACTCGTGTGGAGGGGTTTGTCGCCGAGCGACACGCGGGGAAGATCGCTGAGCAGGCTCTCCTCCTCGTCTGTGAAGTCGACGTGATCTGAAAGGATGAACGCTGGATTCTGCGGAAACGGAAACGCGTCGGACGGCGTACCCTGTTCGCAAAGGACGACGAGGTTGGCTTCCAACTGAAACAGCCGGTCGAGCACCTCGGGCAGTGTCCGCCGGGAGACGAAGATCCCTGGGGTGCTTTCCGTCTCGGCATCGGACAGCGAGCCGATGGCTCGGCGGATGAGCGCCGCCGTCGAGCGCTCATCCGGATTGAGCCGCTTGACGGCGGCGCCGACAACGCGGATCTGGATTTCATTGCGAAGGACAAGAACTGTCTCCACGTCCTTTCGGATTCCGTGGGAGACGAAGAGCGACGCGCCCAGTGCGCGACAGAGCACGTCCAGCCGGCCCGCCCCTCCGGGGAGATCGTCGAGCGAGAAGCCCGCATCGAGCGGCGCCTTGTGTCCGAGGATCACGAATCGTCTCATGGTTGTTCGGAGTCTACCTCTGTGGTGGTGCGCTCAGCAAGATGGACGCGAAGTGACTGCGCAGTCTGTCGTCGGGAGAAGGGACGTTCGCTGATCCATCGGGTGATCGGTTTCCGCTCCCTGGTGGTCGCACAGCGTGAAGAACTTGCCGGGTTCGATCTAGAGTCGAACCGATGTGAGCACGAACGTCAGGAATACGGGTCGTGCTGCGATGTGCAGCGAGAGTGAGGGGAGTGTACGTTGAAAGCCGGAACGTGGCTGATTGCGGTTGCGTGTCTGTTCGGATGCGCGCTGGGGGCGGCGGGCAGTGAGTGGTTCACGGGAAGCTGGCTCGCTGAGATCTCGCTGTCGCCACAACAGACGATGCCCTTTTCCGGCTTCCAATCCACGCTGGATGTCGGCATACAGCTTGACTTCTTCTCGGTAGCGAGCGTCTCGGACTTCATCTTCGACGGGTGGCTGTGGCAGGAGTTCGACGTAGGCGCGGCGCTTGGGCCGATCTCGTTTGCGAGCCAGCTCCTGTTCGAACCGCAGTCGGGCTCTTTCGTCTACGTTCAGGGAATCCTTGCCGTGGAGTTTCCGCCGATTACCGTCTCGCTGTACGGGGCGATGGTTGGCGAGACCCAGTCCGATCCGGCGAATTACGGGTGCGTTGTCGACGTGTATGGCGAGATCATCGACGGTCTCGTAACGTTCGAGAGCGCCACGTTCCTGAGCGCGGACCTCTCCGGGATCACCTTCACCGCGACCGGCGTGCAGACGGACTCGTCCCTCATCTTCAAGACGTTCACGACGGACCCGACGATCGATACCGTTCCGGTTGTCTTCTCGGGGCAAGAGGTGACATTCAGCGCGCTCGCGTTCGGATGCGCGCAACTGACGAGCGTCACGACGTTCTCCAACATCGGGTTCGTAAGCGAGGAGATCGAATTGAAGTTCCTCGGCCTCTTCGGGATTCCATTCAATCTTACGCTTGACTTCATCTACACGATCCAAACGAAAAGCTACGCCTTCACACCGTCTTTGGAATCGGACTTCGGGTGCCTCAGCGTCTACACGAATCTCGTGCAGAGCGGGAGCACGATCACCGGAGTGGAGATCTACGGGATCGCGTTCGAGGCAACGATAGGAAACGGAACCTTTAGAAGCGTCTCCAATCTGGACACGAGTCAGTACGTCATTACGACGCCGGCTTTCGGTTCCCTTGTCGAGCCACTGACTGAGGCGGCTGCAAACGGGCACCTCTACTACCCGCAGGACTACTGGGAAGTGGTGTCGCTGGTCATCGACGTTCCGCCGGTCGGATGCGGATTCTCGTTCTCCGTCGATACGTTCTTCAGCACGTCGACCGGCCTCCTGTTCGATTGGGCGCGAAGCACGATGGGCGCCACCCTCGCCCTGGGCTCTTCCGTGAGCATCTCGAGTTCGATCACGATCGACACGACGGGATTCACGGCATGGACACTTGCGGCCGAGTTGTCGTGGTGAGTGGGAACGGATCCTGTCCGAAGACTTACAGAGTGGAGGTGAGCGGATTCGAACCGCCAACCTCTGCGTTGCGAACGCAGCGCTCTCCCGATTAGAGCTACACCCCCATAAAGCAAAAAACCGACTAGCGGCGCAGGGACTCGAACCCCGAACCTTTCGGATATGAGCCGAACGCTCTAGCCAGTTGAGCTACGCCGCCCTGCTGGTTGCGGGGGCCGGATTCGAACCGGCAACCTCCGGGTTATGAGCCCGACGAGCTTCCAGATTGCTCCACCCCGCGATATCTTTACGGTCTTCTATCGTCTTGTGCCGGGAGCGGGAGTCGAACCCGCACGAGGAAACCCTCAAAGGATTTTAAGTCCCTTGCGTCTGCCTATTCCGCCATCCCGGCATCCGCCCTCGGTTCCTCCGTCCTTGCCTGGAGCGGGAAACGGGATTTGAACCCGCGACCCCTGCCTTGGCAAGGCAGTGCTCTACCGCTGAGCTATTCCCGCACGATCGGCCCATTATAGCTGCGCGCGAAAAGCGCTTCAACTACTGACAAGAGGCGGCAGCCCTGCGGGAATGTTTCCAACTGCGAAGGGCGGGATTCGAACCCGCACGCCCGAAGGCACTAGCTCCTAAGGCTAGCGCGTCTGCCAATTCCGCCACCCTCGCCGCAAAAGGCCAGCGTACAGGCTCCCTTCCACACGATCAAGACCGCAGACGGGCTCGCAGTGTCCGTGTTCTGCCTGCATCAAGCGTGGTCGTCCGTTCTGCGCTGTCAGTCTACAGACAACGCAACGGGGGAATCTACGGTCGGACCATCACAATCCGACTGCACCCTGGTTGAAGATCCTTACGGGCAGCAGCCCGAACAGCACGGGGATGAGAAGCATCCGAATACCCCGAAGAACGGCAGGCAGTTCGTGCACGTGTCGACGAACACGAGCGATGTCCTGCACGCACAGCTTGTGATGCAGGTCACGTGTTCACAGACGCACGACGAGCATGGATTGCAGCAACTGCACCGGTCGTAGATTGAGAAGCAGCGAGACACTGTTCCCACAGACGTGTCGACGTACAGGATGTACTGCCCGACTGGGGCTGGGGTCCCGTCGAGCCTCGTCTGCGACCACGTTCCGAGCCATGACGACGAGGGCACGGGCGCATCGTGAACCACGCTGTATAGCGGGACTCCCGAGACGTCCGTGATTCTCCAGCTGAAGACAAGGGACTCCGAGCACGAGCAACAGCCCCACCACCACGTCGTCGAGTCTTCGATCCTGAATTGCACCGTCTCGCCCACGTTGAAGCGTGTTCCGAAGAGAGAAGTCGCGGCGCTCGCCGCGACAACGGACAAGAGCAAAGCAGTCACCAACGCACAGACAACAAACACCCACCTGCGCTTCACGTCGCCCACCTCCGTTTTCTTGTGCACACTATACACCGAAACCTGCGGGGAGGTTTCACGGAAGTGGCTTGGCAGGAGGAAGGTGACACGGCCTGACTGCCGGAGCAGAAGCAGCCTGTGGCCGGGGTCCTTTTGGGGTATCCCGATGAGAGCCCCGACGCACGGTTACGGAAGCCGCCTGACGAGATCGTGCGCTGAGCATAGGAGGCTGCCGAGGCATCGGGCAGCGAGCCGTCTCTTATGCTTCCCGCCCACGCCCGATCCGCCCGAGCTTCCGGTTGTGCGCTTGAGGGGGCCGTGCTAGCCTCACGAACACCGGGAGATGAGAGAGGAGGAAGGATGCTCGCTCGGTCCGGAGGAGCCCGCGCTCGTGTCGTCGGCGAAGGGGAGCAAGAGGAACCGCTCTTGGAGCACTAGGAGGGATCAGTGAAGGCGTTCGTCACTGGTGGAACGGGATTCATCGGCTCGAGCGTCGTGCGCGTGTTGCTCGAACGAAACGTCGTCGTGCGCGCACTCTGTCGGCCCGGATCGACTCGGGCGAATCTCGAGGGCCTGGACGTGGAAATCGTCGAAGGGGACCTGCAAGATGCAGCCTCTCTTCGGCGTGGCGTCGCCGGCTGCGAACTCGTCTTCCACGTCGGCGCCCTCTACTCGTTCTGGGTGCGGCCCCGAGAGCTGATCTACAGGGTGAACGTCGACGGAACGCGTTCGCTGTTCGAGGCGGCGAAGGCGGAGGGCGTGGAGCGCGTCGTGTACACGAGTTCGGTTGCGGCCCTCGGCCTACGCGAGGACGGAGAACCGGCGGACGAAACGACGCCGACGAGCCTCGATGAGATCGTCGGCGACTACAAGAAGTCGAAGTACTTGGCCGAGCAGATCGCGCTCGGATCCGCGGCCGAGATGCCGGTTGTCATCGTCAATCCGAGCTTCCCTGTCGGCCCTCGCGACATCAAGCCGACGCCGACAGGCCAGACGATCGTTGATTTCCTCAACCGGAAGATGCCCGCTTACATCGAGACCGGAATGAACGTCGTCGACGTCGAAGACGTCGCGCTCGGCCACTGGCTGGCCGCGCAAGACGGCCGCGTCGGCGAGCGCTACATCCTCGGTGGGGAGAACGTCACCATGAAGGGGATGCTCGATCTCCTCTCCGAGATCGCCGGTCTTCCCTCTCCGAACGTTCGCGTACCCTACCGTCCTATCCTCGCCCTCTCCTATCTCAACGCCGCATTCTGCAAGCTCTTCCCGTGGATGACGCCGCGGATGACGCCGGAGACGATCCGGATGTCGAGCCACCTCATGTACTTCGATCCGTCGAAGGCAATCCGCGAACTCAGCTTCCCGCAGACGCCGGCACACGACGCGCTTGCCAAGGCGGTCGTTTGGTACAAGGAGAATGGCTACGTGACCGATCCTCGGGCATCGGCTGGCTAGCGCTTCAGCGCCGCCTTGATGAGGTCCTTCCCCGTCTCCCAGAGGCCTCCGCGCAGGCGGTGCGCCTTCTCCAGCGTCTTGTCTATCGCATTCAGTGGCTCGTCCACGTCGGCGTCCGTCAGAATCAGCGGCGGGAGGAATTTGATGATGTTGACCCGGTGCCCGCTCACCTGGGACAGCAGCCGGTGATCGTGCATCAGTCCCATCACCACGAGCTGGGCGAACATCCCCGGCTGCATCGCCTCGAGCGTCTTCCGCGCCGCCTTCAGCTTGAGAGAACTCGGCGATTAGCGCAGCGACATCGCTGGCGGAAAGCTTGCGCTCCAGCGTCTTGAGATCGTTTGGTGGGAGGCCGTCGCCGGCAACAGGCAGCGACGTTGGGCAAAAGCGCTCGCTTCCGGCTACGAACAGGGCTTCGAGTGTCAGCCGGCGGAACGTACGATTGAGGTAGACGAAGCGGTCGCGCCTCGTCGCTGATGATCCGAAGAGCTCGGGCCGACGCGGAATGGACGTGTCTCTTGTGTAGGTCGATCTGCTCTCCCAAACGATCCTCAATTGTCTTCGTGTCCTCCATCGTCACCTCCCGTCTCGCCTCACGTCTTGGCAGCCTTCTCCCCACTCGGCAGCGGGGCCGACGTCTGGTATCCTAGCTTTGCGGAGTCAGGCGCGGAGGGGAAGTTATGCGACATCGGGCGGGTGCATCGTGCGCTGCCGCTCTGGCGGTGCTCGTCGGCCTCAGCTGGGCGATCTGCGCCACCGGAGAAGTGGCTGCGCTGATCGCGGAGGCGGAGGCGCTCTATGATCGGTGGGACGATCCGTTCGACTTTGCAGCGTACGGAGCATCGCTTCGGAGGGCGATCGAGCTGTGGGAGAGAGCTCTTTCGCTCCTTCCGGATGAGAATGTTCAAAGCCGATCGCAGATCCTCAACAGCCTATCGCAGAGCTACTTCGAATGGGCCGAAGGATACTTGCCGGGCTCGCGTGAGAAAGAGGCGACCTACGAACTGGGGAAGGACGCCGCGTTAGCAAGCCTCCGGCTCGATCCGGTCTTCGTGGCGACCGAGGCGTCCGAGGGTTTCCGCGCTGCGCTGCGCTCGGCAAGTGACGTCGCTGCCATCTTCTGGTACGGCAACACCCTCGGCCAATGGCTGAACTACCATCAGTTCACTGCGGTCCTGGGCGGGGTTCGCGACGTCTCGGCCTCGTTCGAACGCTCGATTGAGCTCGATGAGACCTACGACGGCGGCGGCCCCCATCGTGCGATGGCGGCCCTTCTCTCTCAGGCCTACTTCGTTGTTGGGCGATCGCCTGAGGATGCGGTTGTGCACTTCGAGCGGTCGATCGAGATTGCTCCAAGCCATCTCGAGAGTGCGGTGAGCTACGCTGAATTCTATGCGCGGCCGACGGGGGACATCCCTCTCTTCGATGCATTGATCGCAGGGGTGTTGGAGAAGGCCGCGGATCCGACTGTGGTGGCGGCGTTCCCGTTCTACAACAGGCTGTCGATCGATCGGGCGGAAGCATTGGTCGCGGGAGATTGAGTGCGGTGCCGACGCGGGAGTGCCAGGATCTCGCGAAGGCCGAACTGCCGATCGTTCGTGTGATCACGCCCAAGCCCTGCGAGCCGGTGAAGTCCTCCCTGTCGGGATGGCAGCTGTGGTGGGAGGTGTTCCGTCTTCCTGACGGGCGTGCCGAAGCTTCGCCCATCGGCCCGGTTCCTTCTCGGGCGATTACGCCAGACCGCGAGTGCGAACCTCGATGTTGGGCTGTGCCTCGAGGAGTCCCACGAGCTGGGAGGTATCCGTGCTGCCGAAGTGGTATGGATAGAGGATTCGCGGTGCCATTGCGATGGCCGCGTCCGCAACCATCTCCGGCGTCATCGTGTACGGCAGATTCATCGGGAGGAAGGCGACATCCACGCCGCGGAGCGACTTCAGTTCTTCGGTGTTCTCCGTGTCCCCGGCGACGAGGACACGGAGATCTCCGAACGTGATCACGTAGCCGTTTCCGTGCCCGCGAGGGTGGAACGGTTCCCCGCTCTCCCGCTTGTGGGCGATGTTGTAGGCGGGAACGGCCTCGATGTTCAGGCCCTGAACACACGCGGAATCGCCGTTCTTCATGATCCGACCGCCTTGGAGCCGTTCGGCGCACAGCGCGGTGCAGAGGACGTCGGTTCTGTCGGTCCGGATGGCAGTCAGAGCATCCAGATCGAGGTGGTCCTGATGTTCGTGCGTGATCAGAATGACGTCGGCCTTCGGCAACGTCGCGTAGTCGGCAACCCGCGTGAACGGATCGACGTAGATGTGCTTCCCGCCATGCGTGAACAGCAGCGATCCGTGTCCGAGAAACGTGATCTCAAGCACGCCTGCGGACGTCTGGAATCTGTCGGTCTCGAAGTCTTGTATCGGCATGGGCCCTCCTTTGCGGCCGCGGTGGATCTGCGGGGTTTGGCTGACGTCGACTCGGTCTCCGTTTGGAGGCGCACGGCGCAGAGCGTCATCGTACGCGAAGTCGCAGGACGATCTCGCCTTCATCCACCTCCCCGGTTCTGTCGAATCCGAGGCTTGTGTAGAGACCGTCGGCCGTGCGGTTGTCAGGCGCGAAGGAGGTCTGGATCTCCTTGCACGCTGGGATCTGCTTGAGGCGATCGATCACCTGCTGCATCGCGCAACGGCCGTGCCCATTGCCTTGGAAGTGTGCATCGACCATCAGACGCGTGATATAGCCGCGGTCTTCCTTCGGCTCGAAGTCGTACATGATGAATCCGACCATCTGCTCACCCGAGTAGATCGCCAGAGGGACGGAGACGCCGTCGGCCTTTGCCTCTGCGAGGGAGTAGGTGTTCGAAGCGACGAAGCCCTTCTGCTCGTCGGCGACGGAAAGCTCGATACATTCGCGGAAATTGTCCATCGTGATCTCGCGTAGCGTAGCCTCCAGGGTCTCCCCCTTGGCCTCGTCATTGCGGCCGACTCTACCGGAAGGCAGGAACGGCTTCAACGAGGTCGAATCCCCCCTCACGACGGTCGGCCAAGCATCGTCTGGTTGGCCGATGACGGACAAGCAGAACACGAGAAGCTGATTGTAGGCTCTCATCGAGAGGTTCGGAAGCCGCTCGAAGCGCGTGGCTTGGGAATCGGGTCTCGCCTGGTCGACGAGACGTGGGAACCGGTGTTATGGGTTCGCGGGGACGCGCTGAGGGAGGCCATACCCCGCGTCTTGATGAGATTCTCGTTCGGCGCTACTCCAGTGGATACCCTGACCTGATGTTGCGGATGCGCATCGAGGCGTCGGAGCGTGGGATCTCGCCGAAGCTGAAGTCGAGTTGATCCTCCCGCGCGACGAAGATGTCGGCGATCTCCGTGAGCGACGCGTACTGGACGTGGCCGGCTTGAACGAACGCGTCGATCTCGGCGAGGAAGTCGTCCCACATCTGGATTCTGTTGCTCCAGAAGTGCACGGAGTCGGTCGGGGCGGTCCACTGGTCGTCTTCGATGCCGGGTGTCCCGTCTGCGGTCTTGAACTCCCGCGGGCTCACGAACACGGCGTATGTGTTGACCCAGTCGGGGCGGCGATCGGCGGTCGCCCTGCGGATCACGTCGAGGCTGTTCACGAGCTCGCCGTGCCCGATGTAGATATAGCGGCCGTCCGGATCGTGCTGCGCCCAGTCGAGGCGAGAAGGTCGCCAAGCCCATGTTGCCGTGCACTCGCCCGCGACGTGTCCAGGCAACGCGACGCCCCACAGGATCCGGAAGTCCGGGTAGTACGCGTCGAAGTAGTCGAGCCGACCCTGAATGTCCTGTTCGTTCATCCCGGAGGCGACTCGGGTTGGGTGGCCGCCGGCCAGGATGATCTCCTCCTGCACATCGTGATAGAGGACGGACGACTCGTGCGCGTGCGCATCGATCTCATGCCCCATCGTCTCGAGGTCGGCGTAGAAGCCGGGCTCGTACAGGGCTACGCCTCGCGAGAAGGTCCAGTCGGAGCCGAAGTTGATCACTGCACCGTGTTCCTGTGCCATCCGAGCGAACGCCCGCATCGCGGTGACGAAGTGATGCATCAGCACCTCGTCACCATCGTAGTCAGGAATCCGCAGTTTCGGGGTCGTGCCGCGGCTCATGTCCTCTTCGGTGTGGATGACGATCGTCAAGTAGAGCGGGGGCAGGTCGTCGTCCGTCGGAGATCCGTTCGATCCGGGGGCGCTCTGCACAGTCGTCAAACCCAGGACGGTCGAGATCGCGAACGCGAGGAGTGGGAGGCGCCACAACGTCTCGCGCTTCGTCAGCGAACGCATCTGCTCCAACCTCCTGCGGATCGAGCCAGTCTAGCATTGTCGGCAGGAGATGTACATCTCGCGGGTCTGCGCCGCTTCGCGTCGGTGAACGAGGCGGGATTCCTTCGATCTGCTAGGATGGCAGTCGGGACGACGGAGCGTGTCGAGGAGGAGAAGCGCATGCGCATCCACATGCCGCGGCCGCTCAAGAAGAAGGGAGTGCAATGATCAAGCGATCAACCCGAGACCTCTGGCGGGCAGGGCGGAGGCTGTCTGGATTCTCTTTCGTCGACTTCCTCCACGGCTACGTCTACGGGCGCTGGCCCTATCACTACATCGGCTTGGCGACGGGGGAACGGTTGGCCCCGCGCTTGCTGCGGCCGCCTCTCGCGGCGCTCGCCGGCCTGCTTGCGCGGTCCCACGGGAAGGAGGGAATAGATCCCAAGCGGGCGTTCGCCGATCGCTATCACGGGAAGGTCGTGCCGACGGAGGCGGCCGAGGAACTCGTCACCCTCGACCGGCCGATCGAACTGCGCGGTTTGGAGCAGATCATTCCCTACAGGACGGCACGCGACATCGTGCTGCAGGATCCGGACCACATCGTCGCGCTCGAGTGTCCCTGTCGATCGGTCCGGGAGAACCCGTGCCTGCCGCTCGACGTCTGCTTGATCGTTGGGGAGCCGTTCGCCGGCTTCGTCGCCGACCATCATCCGGAAAAGGCTCGTTGGATCTCCCAGAGCGAGGCGGTTGAGATCCTTCGGGCCGAACGGGATCGCGGCCATGTGCACCATGCGTTCTTCAAGGACGCGATGCTCGGCCGTTTCTACGCGATCTGCAATTGCTGCTCCTGCTGCTGCGGTGCGATGCAGGCCTGGCGGAGCGGTACGCCGATGTTGGTCTCGTCCGGATACACGGCTCTGGTCGACGCAGGCCGTTGTGTCGCGTGCGGCACGTGCGCAGAGGCCTGTCCGTTCGACGCCATCTCGGTGGGCGACGAGTCGGCAACGATCGATGAGGCACGCTGCATGGGCTGCGGCGTCTGCATCTCGAAGTGTGAGCAGGAAGCGGTGTCGCTCGCCCGAAACCTCGAGAAGGCCGAGCCGCTGGAAATCCGAAGACTGCTGACCTCCGATGCAACGAATTAGGTAAGCAGGGACGCCTCTTGTCGCTCTTCTTCTGATCCTGGGCGTTGGACACATCGCCGGCCCCGAAGGAATCCCGGCTTCCAATCTGGCGATGGAATGCGTGCAGATGATCGACAACGGTAGCTTCGCGGAGGCGGGGAGAGGATTCGGCTGTTGGGAGCCCTCACGCGTGAGACGTTTGCCGTGTCTCCCAGACGAAGGCTCGAGCCGCCTTCGTCGGGGCAATTGGGGTGGCCTCGCTTCACTCGTCAGCTATCCGGTGAGTAGCAGCAGTTTGTAGAGGCCGAAGGAGAAGAGGCCGGCGGCCGTTGGCGTCGCGACCCACCCGATGGCGATTCCGCCGACTTTGCGTGCGCGTACGGTGCGGATGCCGTTGAGAATGCCGACGCCGATGATGGCTCCGACGATCGATTGAGACGTCGAGACCGGGATTCCCAGAATCGAGAAGAAGTGAACGGCCAGCGCGGCCGCCAGCTGTGCTGAAAACGCGCTTACCGGGCCGAGCGGCGTAATCCCACTGCCGACCGTCTGTGTCACTCGTCTCCCGAAGGTCAGTACGCCGACGGCCAGCGCTACCCCTCCGAGTAGGCTGAGCCATTTCGGGCTGACCCCGAGGTTCGTAATCGGTCCCATTGCCGTTCCTACGTGGTTCGCTCCCAACGAGAACGAGATGTAGCAGGCGCTCAAGATCAGGAGGACGTGCGGGAGGCGTTGCCAGAACGAAGTTGCACCGATCCTTCTCAGCACTTGGGTCGTCACCCAGTAGATGGCCATGGCAAGGATCCCGACGAGGATTGGGCAGACAACCCAGACTTCCACAATCTGAACGATGACGCCGATGTTCAGATCCGCGCCGACCGCCAGTCCCGCACCGGCGACACCGCCTACGATTGCCTGGGACGTGGAGACTGGCACCCTGAAGAGCGTGGCGATGGTTACGAAGATCCCCGCGGAGAGCATCGCGGTGAGGATGGCGAGAGATGGAAGTTCCGACGTGACGATCCCTTTGCCGACGGTGTTCATCACTTCGCCGCCTTGAAGGACAGATCCCAGGACTGCGAAGACCGCCACCAACAGGATTGCCCGGCGGTAGCTCACCAGGCCGGATCCGACCGTGGTCCCAACGCAGTTGCCCGCGTCGTTGGCACCGATGTTCCAGCCGACGTAGGCCCCGACGATGAGAAGCGGGATCAGACCTATCATGGCTCGCCCGCTCCCGCGATGTTCATGTGTAACGTACGATTCTTGCTCTTCGGCATCTGCCTAGATGGCCTGTTCCGCGATCACGAGCGCGATGCGATCGGCCAGGTCCTCCGCTCGATCCGAGATCTGAACGAGCTCGCTGATGTATCCGTGAACGTGCAGCTTCGCAGCGAGGTCAAGGTCAAAGCCGAAGAGGCGCTTGGTCAGCTTGCGCTCGATGTGGTCGATCTTCCCCTCACGCTGCTCGATTCTTGCCGTGCGCTCGACGTCCTCCAAGATGTCGAGGGTCTCGTCGAGGATTTCGAGGACGCCTTCGACCAGCTCCTCGGGAATCTTCACGTGCTGTACGAGAAGATAGTCGAGCGTCGACTCGGCTGCGTTGGCCAGCGTGTCGACTCGCTCGATGAGCTCCAGGACCTGTCTTCGCGCCGGAGCGAAGAGGGCCCCGCTGATGAGGGACTTCTCAACGTCTCGGCGCGTGTCGTCGGCCTTCCCTTCGGACTTGTGCGTCTCGAGGGCGAACTGCTTCGCGTTCTCCTCATCCTTGTCCACGAAGTGCGCCCTCGTGGCCTGACCGAAGAAATCGATCGTCTCACGAACCTGCGCCAGATGCTCGAGGACAAGTTTCTCCACCTTCGCTCTGCCCTTCCAGAGTCGCACGTCATCACCCCTTTCCGTCTCTGCCGACCTCAATAGGATAGCGACCTATGGTGCTCTCCATAGAGAGCATAGCGGACAGTACCGTCCTGTGCGCAGTGCTGCAAGTAGTGGCTTCGCGAACGTTTCTTCCGCAGTGGGCTCTCGTGCGCGTGACACGGACCTGTTGCTCTTGGTGGGGCCATTCGCTACGGTTTGGATCGCCACGAAAGGGGCCGAGGCGATGGCAGATGTGCGGGATCGGGTGCGAGACCACTGCAGGGCTTTGACGAGAGTCCGAGAGGATCCTATCCAGAAGAACCTCACCGACTGCGAGGAACACATCTTTCCCACTGTGGGCGAGGCCGCGGAGTCGTTTTACCCTCACAAGTTGACTCTCGCGGGCCCCGCCTGAAGCCTCGAGTGCGAGATGCAGTTGGCATGTCCTACTCGCGCGATCATGTGCTGATGGTCGCCGATGCCCCGGGCGACCTGCGGGCCGCCGAAGCGAACGGAGTCCTTTTCCACCCGATCATTCCGGGAGAGGAAGAGGCATCGTGGTCGGCGTTCCTGAGCGAGGGCTTGGATCGGTTCATGGGGGGCCGTATGGTGGAGCCTACGAAGAGGAGCTCCTTGATCGTTTCGATCGTGCGCTCCCCGAACGTCCCCCGTGGGGGGTGGGTTGATGAGCTTGATGGATATCGGCGTCGTCGGATTGGCCGTGATGGGGCAGAACCTGGTCCTCAACATCGAGAGCCGTGGCTACTCGGTCGCGGTCTTCAATCGAACGCCAGAGCGCACGAAGGAGTTCGCCGCGCGCGGTGGCGGGAGGCGGATTCTCGCCACGTACAGCACAGAGGAGTTCGTCACATCGCTCGCGAAGCCGCGGAAGATTCTGTTGATGGTCAAGGCGGGCGCTCCGACCGATGCGACGTTTGAGCTGATCCTGCCGCTGCTCGAGTCCGGCGATCTGGTGATGGACGGAGGGAACGCTCACTTCGCGGACACCGAGCGGCGTCTCAAGCGGGCTCACGAGCGGGGGCTTCGTTACCTCGGTGTGGGGATCTCGGGCGGGGAGTACGGAGCGCTGCACGGCCCGTCGATCATGCCGGGCGGCTCCGAAGAAGCCTACGCGACGGTCGGGCCGATTCTCGAAGCGATCGCCGCACAGGGTCCTGCGGGCACGTGCTGCGCCTACATGGGCCCGGGCTCGGCCGGACACTACGTGAAGATGGTCCACAACGGGATCGAGTACGCGATCATGCAGGTGCTCGCCGAGGTCTACGACTTGATGAAACGCGGGCTCGGTCTCACGGCGGCGGAGATGGCCGAGGCGTTCGCCGCGTGGAGCCGGGGTGAACTCGGCGGCTATCTCGTCGAGATCACGGAGAGGATTCTCCGAGTCGAGGATCCGGAGACCGGCGACGCTCTTGTCGAAGCCATCCTGGACACGGCCGCGCAGAAGGGAACCGGCAAGTGGTCGAGTCAGTCCGCCCTCGATCTCGGTTCTCCGGGACCGACCATCGCTGCCGCGGTCTTCGCGAGAATCTTCTCGTCGTTGAAGAGTGAGCGTGTGGAAGCGGAGGGCGCGCTCGGTGGGCCTGCTTTAGTGAACTCTCAGCGCGTCAGCGTGGACGATCTCCGGAGCGCCTGCCTCTTGACTGTAGTTTCGGCGTACGGGCAAGGGCTTCGCCAGCTTCGCGATGCCTCCGCCGAGCGCGAGTACGGTCTGGATCTCGCTGAGGTTGCGCGGATCTGGATGGACGGATGCATCATCCGGGCCAAGCTGCTCGATCCGATACGGGCTGCCTTCGATCGGAAGCCCGACCTCCCGTTCCTGATGCTGGCCGAGCCGTTCCGAACGATGTGGGGTCAGCAGCAAGACGGATTGCGCCGGACCGTCATCTTCGCGCACCAGCACGGTTTCCCGGTCCCGGCGATGGGGTCGGCGCTGAACGCGCTGGACTCGTACCGGACGGGGCGGCTGCCGGCCAACCTCCTTCAGGCTCAGCGTGACTTCTTCGGCGCGCACACGTATCAGCGGATCGATCGTGAGGGAACCTTCCACACCGAGTGGGAAGAGGCATGAGCCCGTCTCGGGTGCCCGGGCGAGCGATGACGGCGGACGAGATCTTGCAGTTCCTGTCGGAGTCTTTGGCCGGCTTCGGAAGGCCCAACGAGCGGGTTCTCGTCGTCGTCCCCGATGGCACGCGAACGATCGTGATGGTGACGGTATTCGACGGCCTCTGCGCATGTCTTGCGCCGCGCGTGAAAGAGCTGACGTTCCTCGTCGCGCTCGGGACCCATCTGCCGATGACCGATCGAGAGGATGACGGGATTCTCGTCGTACCGAACGCCGGCGAGATGCTCTTCCGCCTGGCGGACGGCACCGTTCCCGACGTCGACTCGCTGTAGCCGACCCCTAGGCGTCTGATCCTGTTCGTGGGTTCCCGTTCTGTTGCGATGCGGTTCGGTGCTACACTGCGTATCGAACGGAAGGAGGTGAGCGATGTGGGAACGTACATTCTCTTGAGCCGTGTCACCGACTCCGGTGCCGCGACGGTCAAGAGCCATCCGGAACGGATCAACGAGGTGAATCACGAGATCGAGCAGTTCGGCGCCAAGGTCATCCATCAGTACGCGACGGTCGGCGCCTACGACTTCGTGAGCGTGGTGGAGGCGCCGGATCTCGCAGCGATCACACGCGTCTCCGTCGAACTCGGTTCGCGCGGGAGCGTGAAGATTCAGACGCTGCCCGCCCTACCGATCGACGACTTCATCAACAACCTGAAGTAATCATTGCACGGCGGTTTGTGCGGTAGTGCCTTCGCGCCGACTCAAGTCTAGGCATCTCGTTCCTTGACGCGGACGGCATTCATTCGGCACAATGAACGCCATGTGGCGGCCGATCGAAGAGGAAGTCGATGCGCTCGTAGCGTTCAATCGGAGCCTGACGTATCCGAGCATCAAGTCGATTCGATGGAACCACCGACGGATCGACTTCGGAAGCGTCGGACAGGTCGAGCGAGATCGCCACAAGCTGACGTATTGGCTTTCCGATGGTGGATCGCGGTACGCAGTGCGGTATGAGTTCCCGCGACAGCGCTGGGTGCTGGAAGGCTTCGACGACAGTGGATTCCTGGATCCTGCGCCCGATGTACCGCCCCCGCGATGCTTCCCTCCCTCGAACTGGTGAGAAGGGCGCGGGCCCAGGCTTTGCGTCTGGGCCCGTGGGGTGGGTCGGTGTGGTGGTCGTTCTAGCTCTCGTATGCCGGCAAGATACTCCCCGCAGTTGAGTGGTTCATGAAGGGGCCGTGAGCTTTCGTTGAGGGAGGAAACTTGGAGATCCCGGCCACGGGACGTTTCCCACGATGCCGGCCCATGCCAGGATCACTAGGAGAAGACCGACCGCGACGGCCATCCAGTCCTCACTGAGCCGAAACCCGAAGCCCTTGTTTTCCGTTCCCATCGGTGTTCGCGCGCTTACTTCCAGAACTCCCAGAACTTCCGCCCGACGAGCTTCGCGGAAACGGTGTTGTTCTGCACGGTGACGGTGAGGTCCATCGTGTAGGTCTTGTTGTTCCGTAGGTTCGTGACGCCGCAGGGCGCCTTCACTCTGCCGCTAAGGCCGCCTTGGCCAAGAGAAACCGTGACGTCCCCAAGGTTCACGGAGAGGTCCTGGACACGGATTTCCGCGTCCGCATCTGCGCGATTGGGAACCAAGACCAGATTGCGATCGTTGAGGACGAAACCGAGGCCGTCCTCCAGCTCGGCGGCCCCGCTAGCACCTTGGGCTGCTCCCGTGTCGAGGTACACGGTTCGCGCATTCCTCAGCGGATCGGGAGCGGGCCACAGAACGATCACCACAACTGCCACGACAATGGTCAGCACGCTGCCCAGAATCGCCGCACTTCTTCGAGTCATCTCTGTTCCTCCTTGCGCCAAGCACGCTCTCGGCCGTGGCAGAATACAATCTCCCTCTCTGACCGGTCAAGACCGAGCCCCTCAATCGCCATCTCCATAGAACTCGCACCTGCGAACAAGCGCGAACTCCCAACGTCAGGTGGAGGGCTGCATTGCGACGACGACATTCGTGGCGGCATGGGCGATCCCGATGGACTCCGCATTGTATCGGGTCTTCGCCTGCTCGTACAGATCCGTCCGGACCTTGGCTGCGTTGCCGACTCCGTCGCACCAGGCTCGCAGGCTTAGCATGACGCCGCTATTGCTGAGTTCGGCGACCGGGCATCCCACCACCTCGCGCACGAGCGGATGGGTTTCCGCAATCTCGGTGAGGATGGATCTGGCGGGTTCGACATCCGACCCGTAGTCAAGGCCGATGCTCACGATCGCCATCATTCGCGGGTCCGACAGGTTGATCGTCGCCTGAGCAGCCATCAGGCTGTTCGGAACGACGATCCTCCGGTTGTCGAATGTCCTCACAATCGTTTACCCAAGCCCGAGGGTCTCCAAAGCTCCTGTCTCAACGCTGTTGAGCGTCTGCAGTTGTACGGTGTCTCCCACCTTGAACGGTCGGTACAGCAGGATCGCTATGCCGGCAATGATGTTTCCGAGCGTGTTCTGAGCTGCTAGAGCAAGGACCACCGAGACAACACCGAACCCTGCGAGGAGCGCTGTCCCGAAATGGCGGATTGCCGGGACCAGGTGCGCGAAGAACAGGAACGCCAGGAAATAGACGCTGATGTGGACAAGCCTGGTGACGAAGTGGACGGCCGTCCGATCGATCCGTTCCTCGACGTCACGGAGGAGAATCGTGCGAATGCCCTTTCGGATCAGCCTGTTGAGGGACCAGGAAATCGCAAAAAACAACAAGGCATAGAAGATGCCCCCGATGATTGTTGCGGGGTTGAACACAGTGTGCCAATAGATGGGGCCCATGTGATGCTCCTTTCTGTGGCCGCCGCCGTGACCCTTGCGGACCGACGACACAGTAATCGATACGGAAGGCCCAGTGAACTCGGCCTAGCGAGAAAGCGATGTACCGAGTTCCTGAGGTTGGGTGGCCACCGCGTGGCGACGATTCAAACAGCGTGGATGGACCGGATTACGGGAGGAAAGTCGCTGCACGGAAACCATGGCTGCCGAGGCGGCTGTTCTTCATCTCAGAGCCCTGGTCCGTGCACTCGCTTTGGCGGGAGATGATCGACTGTGGTAGCTTAAGAAGCTGACCGACCGCGAGAATCACCTTGGCGGGCAAGAACGCCGGAGGAGGAACGATGAACCATGCGCGAACAGGAAGCTGAGGAGCGACAGGCGACCTTGTTGGAGGAGCTGTGCGGGGCCGATAGACCTCTATACGCTGTTCTCAGCTCGTATCTCTATCACACACCGCTGACGGCCATATCGAAGAAGGATCTCGACATTCTCATCGAGGAGGCAGAGGAGAGCGGGGACTTCAGACAGGCAATCGACAAGGCCATCTTCGAGGGTACTCAGAATCCCGGGGAGAGGGAACGGTACATCGAGGTTATCCGGAACCTTGCGTCGAGAGCCATGCACGTGGCAGAGCAGGCCAAGGACGAGCGAGGGAAGGAAGGACTCGCCGAGCGCGCTGCTTCCGTCGGGAGGAAGATCGAGGATTACCGGTTCATGAGCGAAAGGACTGGTGACATACTGATCGTAGCCTCCGAGTACTACACCGAGAGGCTGGTGGAATCAGACGAGAACGTCAGGAGAGAAGCAAGACAAGCAGACAAGAGGCAATCCGAAAGCGTAGAACGGGCAATCGGAAAGCGAGAAGAGGGCGAGCGAGCCACGAGAAGAAGAGAGAGACGTAAGATGGGAAGGGGGGAGAGGCGGGAGGCCAAGCGACAAGCGAAGATTGAAGACGTCGCAGCAAGCGACAGTCGAAGCGCGAGAGAAGAGAAAAGGTCGGAGGCGGAAGAGGGAGAGCGGAGAATAGACGAGATGGAGAAGACGGCGCGAGATGCAAGGAAGAAGGAGAGAATGGGGAACTAGCTCGCGCTGCTGACCTTCACCCCGAAACGAGACCACAGACATGATGAGAACCGACCTTGATCCGCGTTTGCGGGAGGTCGGCGGGCACGCGGGAGCTGGAGGTTCTCTGAAACAGGGATTGAAACTGCGGTGTGGAGCCTGGGGGACTGATTGTAGAACGTGTTCGTTAGCCGTTTCGTGGTGACTTGGGACACCTTCACCTGGTTGGCAGGCACCTCAATGCCAGTTGGGTACTCAACATCAAGCGTTGTTGCCATCTATCCCTGTTCACTCCACCGAGATACCAGCTCTGTTTCTGGACCTATCTCAGGGAGTCAGGTCATGATCTCTACGGTTTGCCAGAGTGGAATAGCGAAGTGAGTATCGCCCTTGCTCTCTGAGGAATCGTCTTCTCGGATCCATTAGCTATGTCGTCAGAGCTTGTTTCCCTTCTTCAAGTTGATAGGGCGAGTCTATTGAGGTAGTGTGCATATGCACACACTGGACGTTTCACTGAAAGGAGAAACAACATGCCAAGAGGCGACGGGACCGGCCCGGCCGGGCAAGGTCCGATGACTGGTCGACGTCTAGGTAGTTGTGTAGACGGCATTCGACGATTCTTTGGAACTCGAGGTGAGCCAAGGAGCAACACCCCGTCTGACGCTTCCTACTCAAGCGGCAGACAGCACCTGGGGCAAGGTGCTGGACGTGGGAGAGGTCGCAGACGCACAAACGATCGTTCGATCAAGAGGAGGTAGAGATGCCAAGAGGGGACAGGGCAGGGCCGTTGGGACAAGGTCCGATGACAGGTCGGGGAGCCGGGCTCTGCGCTGGCTATCCGACAGCAGGATACGCACAGTCATGGGGCGGCCGAGGAATGGCTTAGGGGCGAGGTTGGCAACGTGGGATGGGGCGCGGCTGGGGACTGGCTTCGTACCATCGAGGGTTCCCAACCTTCGCGGGGTATGCCTTGGACCCGCCAACTGGGAAAGCGGAACTGCTGGCATTGCAGAGCGAAGAAGAGCATCTGAAGGCACTGCTCGCGGAAGTTGAATCTCGGATTCGGGATCTTGAGCAAGGGGATGGGAATCAGCAAGAGTAACGCACTAAACGGCTTCCCCGAGTATTGTGTCTGACCTGCCCCCCTGAAAGCGGTCCAGAAGTAGAGCTAGGATCTGGATCGATGGAAGGAGGCAGGAAGTGGCACGAAGACACTACCGACCAGAGGAGATCATCGCCAAGCTTCGAGAGGCGGAGATCCTGTTGGCACAAGGGATGAAGGTGCCGGAGGTCGTCAGGGAACTCGACATCCACGAGGTGACCTACTACCGCTGGAGGAAAGAGTACGGCGGGATGAGGGTCAACCAGATGAAACGGCTCAAGGAGCTGGAGAAGGAGAACGGCAGGCTCCGCAAGGCTGTTTCCGATCTCACGCTCGACAAGATGATCCTCCAGGAAGCAGCCAAGGGAAACTTCTGAGCCCCGAACGTCGTCGAGCCTGCATCGATGTCGTGACGGAACGTCTCGGGGTATCGGAACGGAGGACGTGTCGGGTGCTGGGACAACATCGCTCGGTACAGCGTCATGCTGTACCGACGCGAGATGACGGACATGGTGTGTTACGCTCGGATGGCACGTTCTCGGGAGGTAGCGTCATGGGTCCAGTGAATTGGATGGTCAACCGGCGAGCTTGGTCTCCTGCGGGAAGCGAAGCTGCTGTGGAAATCATACCGCCCGAAGCAGTCCATTCCGCGCGGAGCTTCCACCGGCAGATTCCAGGCTACAGGATCAGTCCGCTCAAGTGTCTCCACAATCTCGCTTCGATGATGGGTGTTGGAGGCATCTGGGTGAAGGATGAGTCGGTCAGGTTGGAGCTCAATTCGTTCAAGGTCCTAGGCGGATCGTTCGCGGTCTACAACCTTCTGAGAGGCAGGTTGGGAATGGAGGGAGACGTGCCGCTCCCAGTTTTGACCTCTCAGGAGAGCATCGGGAAGCTTGGACCGATTACCTTCGCGGCCGCAACTGATGGGAATCATGGCAGGGGAGTAGCTTGGGCTGCCAACAAGCTGGGCTTCAGCTCGGTCATCTACGTACACAGAGAGACTGCACAAGCGCGCATTGGCTCGATCGAGAGCTACGGAGCAAACGTTCAGGTGATTGATGGAACGTACGATGACGCAGTCAACCAGTTGAAGGCGGATGCTCAGAAGCACGATTGGGTAGTCATTGCTGATACATCATGGGACGGCTATGAGGAGATACCGACTTGGGTGATGCAGGGCTACACAACTCTCTTCTCTGAAGCCCAGGAACAACTGGCGGCACAAGGCATTGTCAAGCCCTCTCACATCTTCCTCCAAGCTGGTGTTGGAGCCTTGGCTGCTTCGGGCACAGCCTTCTACCGCGGACTATTCGGTCAGGATGGGCCCATCTCGATCGTGGTTGAGCCCAGCAAGGCTGCGTGTCTGCTCGGATCGGCCAGAGAAGGGGATGGAGAGCCACATAAGTTTGAGGGCGAACTCGAAACCATTATGGCAGGTCTTGCCTGTGGCGAGCCGAGCCCAATCGCTTGGCGAATCCTCTGGGACTGTGCTCACGTCTTCGTTTCCTGCCCAGACTATGTAGCTGCAAAGGGCATGAGAGTCTACGGAGTGCCCCTTGCTGGTGACCCGTTTGTCGTCTCAGGCGAGTCAGGGGCGGTGACGCTTGGAGCGCTTATGTTCGCTCTGGAGCGACCCGAGCTGAAGCCTCTGAGAGAAGCCTTGGATCTGGGACCTAACTCTCAGGTCTTGCTCATCAACACCGAGGGCAACACCGACCCGGAAGAGTTCCGGCGGGTGCTTTGGGACGGCGCTCTGCCAGTACCGGAAGAGTACCGAACAGAGGAAGGTAAGAAATGATCGAAACCCCAGGCTAGTTCTGCTTGTCCGAAGCCAACAATGCATGCGTGTGGTAGCCTGAAGCGATCGTGGCAGTGGCGATGGAGCGAATACAAAGCGTGGCCCAGCCAAGAGGAATAGCATGAGCACAGGCGATGCAGAGAGAAGAGAAGAGGCGCGCGGCGAGGAAAGGGCGAGTTCGCTCTTGATGGTCAACGAAATCCAGCTGCTGCTGTCGGAGAAGCGGACGGCGCTTTCGTTGATGCGAACGGGGATTGCAGTCCTCGCTCTCCCGCTCTCCGTGATCAGCGTGCTTATCGCCACATCGAGGTACTACAGCGCAGCCCAGGTGATGTATCTGCTGATCCCAGCACTTACCATCAGCGTTGGACTGGCGGTGTTGGCAGGCTACCTGATTGTGCGGGCTGTGAGGAGGCTCCACGTCCTGGACCGGCGAATCGCTGATCTCAAGCAAGAGCGTTCCTGGATTGCAGGTCTGATGGGAGGTCGCGGAGCCACGAGGAGAGTGAGTGAGCAATGCCAAGGGCATTCTGGACAGCCTTAGCTTTCAGCCTGGCTGCAGCTACCGTCACGTGTTTGGGAATCATCACGATTCGTCGATTCGTGACCTGCCCCCCTGCCTCCTTCCATCGATCCAGATCCTAGCTCTACTTCTGGACCGGTTTCAGGGGGGCAAGTCAGGCTGATACCATCAGTGATTGGTAAATTTCTCTGGAGCCTAAGGGACTCGAACCCTTGACCTCTTGCATGCCATGCAAGCGCTCTCCCAGCTGAGCTAAGGCCCCGATTGGTGCTCATTGATACCCGATCCCGTGAGGTCGATCAAGACGCCTGCGCGTCGGGGTCCCGGCTACTTCACGACCAGGCTGACCATCTTGCCGGGGATGGAGATTGCCTTGACGAGTTCCTTCCCTTCCAGCCTCGCGGCGATGACTGGATCGGCGAGGGCGGCGGCCTTGACGGCCTCCGCGTCATCCGCCTCGTCAGCCGACACGGTGATCCGCGCGCGGACCTTCCCGTTGATCTGAACGGGGATCTCGACCGTGTCGGTCACGAGCGCGTCCTCGCGGAACGACGGCCACGGCTGCTCAAGAGGAGAGTCGGTGTGTCCGGTTCGCCGCCAGAGTTCCTCGCCGATGAACGGAGCCGCCGGCGAGATGAGGAGGATTGTCCCGTCGACGACCTCTCGAAGGAGCGCGGGATCGTGGTCCGAACTCTCGAGATACTGCGATAGCTCGTTCGTCAGCTCCATCAGAGCGGCGATACCGGTGTTGAAGCTGAAGCGCAGGTCGAAGTCCGCCGTCACCTTGCTCACGGTCCGGTGATAGCGTCGTCGGAGGGCGAGTCCGCGATCATCGAGATGGGCCGGATCGGCGATGCTGCCCGCTCCGCCGAGGCGATCTACGCTTCCGACGACGAGCCCCCACAAGCGCTTCAGGAACCGAAAGGCTCCCCGGATCCCCTCCTCGGACCATTCGATGTCGCGATCCGGCGGCCCCATGAACAAGGTGTAAACCCGCTCGGTGTCGGCGCCGTACCGCTCGATGATCTCGAGCGGATTGACGACGTTGCGCTTCGACTTGGACATGGAGAAGTAGTCCGTCTCGACCGGTCCCCCGCAGTGCGGGCACAGGCCCTCTCTTCCCTCCTCAGGGAAGAGCCAGCCGTGCTCGGCGCACTTGTAGGCCGTGTGGCAGACCATCCCTTGCGTGAACAGACGCGCGAACGGCTCGACGAAATTCACATGCCCCATATCGTGCAACGCCTTGGTGATGAAGCGCGCGTAGAGCAGGTGAAGAATCGCGTGTTCGACGCCGCCGACATACTGGTCCACCGGGAGCCAGCGGTTGACGTCCTCGGTGGCGAACGCACGCCCCGCATCCGCCGGGTTGATGAATCGGAGGTAGTACCACGAGGAGTCGACGAACGTGTCCATCGTGTCGGTGTCGCGCCTCGCCGGGCCGCCGCACTGCGGGCACGTCGTCTCAACGAAGCCGGGGATGTCGGCGAGGCCCATCTTCCCGATCAGACGATCGACGTCCGGCAGCAATACCGGTAGCTGATCGTCCGGCACGGAAACGATCCCGCATGTCTCGCAGTAGACGATCGGAATCGGCGCTCCCCAGTAGCGCTGGCGGGAGATCAGCCAGTCGTGTAGTCGATAATTGATCGTGCCGTAGCCGGTTTTCTCCTTCTCGATCCATGCGATCACGTCGGAGACGGCGCGGTCGCCCGGCGTCCCGGAGAACGCGTCTGAGTTGATCATCGCTCCGTAGTCGGCGTGGCAGAGGAGATCTCGATACGGCTCACGGTCCCAGAGAAGTTCCATCACCGTGCGCGCGGACGCGATGTCGGGAGCGAGGAGCCGACACCGATTTAAGATGTCGGTTTCTGCGATCATCCCGCCCCACTCGATCACGTCGTCGTGGAAGACGAAGACCCAGCGGGCGCCGACGACGTCGATCCACTTCCCAGAACGGACGTACGTCCTGGCGATCTCGACGTAGCGATCGACATTGGCCGCCTGGAGTTCGATCGATAAGCTCCCGCCCGCTTCGTGAACCGCGTAGCCGGCCTCCGTCAGCGCGGCCTCGAACCCTTCGGATGCCGTCCCCTCGGGTACGACGGATCGCGCTCGGCCGTCGACGCGTTCGATGACGGGCAAGATCGGGAGTCCGTATTCGAGGGCGAAGGCGAAGTCGCGCTCGTCGTGCGCCGGGACGGCCATGATCGCTCCCGTGCCGTAGGTCATCAGCACGTAATCGGCGATCCAGACGGGGATCCGGGCCCCATCGACCGGGTTGATCGCGTGACCGCCGGTGAAGACGCCCGTCTTCTCACGTTCGGTCGAGAGCCGATCGACTTCGGTCGCACGGGCTGCCTGTTCCTGGTAGGCGGCCACGGCGCCCTTCTGCTCGGCAGTCGTCAGCGTCGTGACGAGCGGATGCTCCGGTGCGAGGACCATGAACGTCGCTCCCCACAAGGTGTCGGGCCTCGTCGTGAAAACGCGAATCTCATCTCCCGTCTCGGCCTGGAAGGCGACCTCCGCGCCCGTCGACTTTCCGATCCAGTTTTCCTGCATCTTGCGGACGTTCTCCGGCCACTCATCGACTTCGTCGAGATCGGCAAGCAAGCGCTCGGCGAAGTCGGTGATCTTGAAGAACCACTGCTCCAGGTCGCGCGGCTCTGGAACCGTGCCGCATCGCTCACACCCGCCTCCGACCACCTGCTCGTTGGCGAGGACGGTGTCGCAGTGCGGGCAGTAGTTGACCTTGGCCTTCTTCTTGTACGCCAGGCCGTGCTTGAACAGCTGGAGAAAGAGCCACTGCGTCCAGCGATAGTAGTCAGGCGAGCAGGTCGTGACCTCCCGATCCCAGTCAAACACTACGCCCCAGGCGCGGAACTGCTCACGTGACGTCGCGATGTTCTTCAGCGTGTACTCCCGGGGATGGGTCTCGTTCTCGATGGCCGCGTTCTCCGCCGGAAGGCCGAATGCGTCCCAGCCCATCGGGTTGAGGACGTTGTATCCGCGCATCTTCTTCACGCGGGTGATAACGTCTCCGATGATGTAGTTGCGGCCGTGGCCGACGTGCAGGTACCCGGAAGGGTACGGGAACATGTTGAGGTAGTAGAACGTGTCGTCGCTTGCGGCGGTGTCGACGCGGAAGAAGCCGGACTTGGTCCAGAAGTCGCGCCAGCGCGCTTCGATCGTGGCGAAGTCGTAGGGCTCGGTGCGTTGGGTCGTCATCGCCGGTGAACTCCGCGTGCGTAGAATTCTGCGTTCTCAAGTACGGATGAGACGTCTGCCTCGGATTGCATCTCGCAGTACATCCGGAGGATCGGCTCCGTGCCGGATGCGCGGAACAGAAGCCATCCGTCTGCGAATCGGAACTTGATCCCGTCGAGGGTCTCGACCGATCGAACGGACCGGTCGGCGAAACGGTCTGGAGGGCTGGCAAGCAGTGACTCGACGACCTCGACGCGCGTCTCGATCTCGATGTCTCGGCGCCTGTAGACCTGGGGGCCGAATCGCTCCTGGAGGTCTGCGATCAGTGCGCCCGGGGAAGTCCCGGTGGACGTCACGAGTTCGGCGAGCAGAAGCGAGCAAAGAACGCCGTCCCGCTCCGGGATGTGCCCACGGATGGCGAGGCTGCCGCTTTCCTCGCCCGCTATCAGGATGTCTCGCCGGATGATGTGCTCCGCCGCGTACCTGAATCCGATCGGGATCTCGATGATCTCGAGGCCGTAGGCATCAGCCATCCTGCGGACCATGTCGGACAGGTTGAACGACACGACGATCGGGCCCGTCCATCCGCGCTCCTCGACCAAGTAGCGGAGGAGAAGGGCGTACGTTCGATGGGCGTCGATGAAGACGCCGCTCTCGTCCATGGCGGAGACGCGATCGCCGTCGCCGTCCGTTACGACGCCGATCATCCGTTCATGCTTACCTCGAAGAGCCTGGATCGTCTCTCGCAGCGGCGCCAGATTCACCTCGAGCGGTTCCGGCTTGACTCCGCCGAACAGGACATCGCGAGTGCCGCGGATCTCCGTGTGCGAGACGCCGCACTCTCCGAGGAGTTGGGCGACGAGCCCCTGGGCGGAGCCGAACATCGAATCAATGACGACATGCACAGGACATGCCGTCAGGCGCTCGGGCTCGATGAGGGATCGAATCCGCGCCATGTAGGGGGTGATGAGGTCGACGCGCTCGATGACGTCCAATGACGTCGACGCGGCCGGCGGACTGTCAGGAAGGCGCGCTTCGATCTCGTCGGTAACTGCCTTTGGGGCCGATCCTCCGTAGGCGGCCTTGATCTTGAGGCCGCTGTACTCCGGTGGATTGTGGCTGCTGGTCAGCATGACGCCCATCGCCGCCCGGCGGTCGACGACGGAGAACGAGAGCGCGGGCGTGGGGACGAAACGATCTGCGAGCACCGCGGGCGTGCCGCCGTCTGCTAGGACTCGGGCGACGTGCTCGGCGAACTCCATGGAGAGAAAACGCGTGTCGTAGCCGACGACGACGCCCCGCTCGGCGGGTTGGTACGTTGCCCCCCAGTCGTTGTAGATCGGGTTTGCCGGCCGATCCTCGGAGTGGAGGTACGCGCCGATGGCACTGGCCGCTCGCCCAACGTTGTCGAACGTAAACTCCCTGGCGATGATCGCGCGCCAGCCGTCGGTCCCGAAGCGAACGGGCTCAATGCCCTCTTTGCCTGCCACGTCGGCCTCCTCCCTGCGTGCGCGACTTCAGGTTGACCCGTTCCACGTTCTCCGGCAGCTTGAGGTCGTCCCGTTGGAGGATGGTGCGGAGGAGAGCCAAAGGCAGCGATGTCTCGACCCAAATGGAGTCGATGTCGACGACGCCGTTCTTCACCGGCAGGTGCTGGATGGCGCGCTCCACGGCGTCTTTGTAGCGAAGGAGCATCGCTTTCGTATCCGCCATCTGCGGCTCCTGATATGCGTGCTCAGGCTGCTGTGGCATCATGCTTCCGTCTCCCTGACTCGACCGTTGCTGGTTTGGCTCCGCAGGACCCGCGGGCAGTTCGCGTGCATGGGTCCGGGCGTGCCGATCTGCAGGAGGCGATCCAAGCGGAACCTGGATCGGACCTACGATGGCGATGATATCACAGGCGTGCGCGGGGTGTAAAGGCTCGGAGGCGTGGGAAGGAGCGATCAAGCACGGTGACTGCGCGGTAGGATCGCTCGACCGTTCAACCGCGCAACCGACAAAGCCTCCTTTGGTGGACTCGGGGGATGCGGATAAGATACGAGGCGACTGAGGGGGAGTGATGTGAGGAAGCCGATTATCCTGGTGTTTCTGTGTGCATTTCTGTTCGCCAGCGCTGTTGCGCGGGCCGCTTTCGATGAAGCGGCGCGACTGCACCCTGTGCTGTACGCGCTCGTCTCTGCAGTGGGTGAGGGGGAGCGGTTGCAGAACCTGGCGCTCGGTTCGTCCGGTCCTTCGGGGAAGCTCCAGTTGACGATCTCGCCGACAGGAGAAGAGCGGATCGGGATTCTCGTGAAGCTGCGCGAATCTGCGTCGACCCATTCGTATCACGGGATCCCAATGCTCGGAAAGGCGGGAACCATCGCTGTGCTCACCGCCACGGTCGGCGAGCTGTCCGAGCTAGCGGCGGATCCGAACGTCGTATACGTCGAGCCATCATGGAGAACAAGCCCAATGCTTGATCTCAGCATTCCAGCGATTCGTGCGGACCTCGCCCACGGCGCTTCTCCCGCCGTCCTCGGGGAGGGCGTCGTCGTCGGAATCATCGACACCGGGATCGACTACGCGCATCTCGACTTCCGCCGGGACTCGAACGGAGACGGGTTCGAGGAGACGTCTCGCATTCACGCAATCTGGGACCAGACGTGGGGGTTGCTCGGAGCAGAGTATGACCGTACGGAGATCGAGAACGACATCGGCTTCGGCCTCGGCCCGACGGAAGGGCTCGTCAGAGCGGCGGACACGGACGGGCACGGGACTCACGTCGCCAGCATCGCTGCCGGCGACGGCTCTTCCTCTGCATCCGGCTTTGTCGGCGTTGCTCCGGCGGCCACCATCGTTGCCGTGAAGACGTCGTTCTTCACCGCGGACATCATCAGCGCGGTCCAGTACGTCTTCGACCAAGCCGACTCGCTCGGTTTGCCGGCCGTTGTCAACCTGAGTCTGGGCGGCCATGACGGTCCGCACGACGGGACGAGCCTGTTCGAGGAGGGACTCGACCAACTGGCGCAAGGACCGGGAAGAGTGATCGTCGTCTCGGCCGGGAACGAGGGGGACTTGCGGATCCACACGTCGGCAACGCTTGTGGGAGGATCGACCTCGTTCGTTGTGCAGCCTGAGGATTGGGAAGTCGAGATCAGTGTCTGGTACCCGGGAACGTCGCAGTTCACCATCACGATCGATCCGCCGAGCGAGCCGCCGATCGTCGTTCCATCCGGAGCCGAGACGGGGTACGTCACCACGACGGACGGGACGGTGTACGCGAACAACGCGTCAGGCGGCGTCAATCCGAACAACGGAGATCGCGAGGCGTTCATCCGTCTGGTCGACGTCGGAACCGGCGATCGGTGGCGGATTGAGATCGCGGATGCCGGCGGCGGCGGCCGCTTCGATGCATGGATCACGAGCGAGAACGGGTCGATCGAAGGCGGCGACTCGACGTCGACGATCGATGAACCCGGCAACGCGGATCGCGTCATCACGGTCGGCTCGTTCAACAGCAAGTCGACGTGGCCCTCACTGAGCGGGAATCAGGACTACTCCGGGGAGTATCCCGTCGGCCAGCTGTCAGCGTTTTCGAGTCAAGGGCCGACGCGCGACGGACGCACGAAGCCTGACATCTGCGCGCCGGGTGCCTGGATCTGTGCGGCGGGCTCGGCCGACGCGGTATCGTTTCAGTTCCTCGCACACCCTGACGAGCAGCACGTAATGGAGATTGGAACGAGCATGGCAGCACCGCATGTCACCGGAACGATTGCCCTTCTCTTCAGCGTGGATCCGGACCTCGCAATCGACGATGTGCGGGAGATTCTGACCGCGACCGGTTCGAAAGACCTGCATACGGGGTTCGTCCCGAACGGGCGGTGGGGTTGGGGCAAGCTCGATGCGAACGAGGCGGTCGGAGCAGTAGAGGCGACGGAACCGCCAGAGCCGCCCGTTGACGCGGAGGCGCCTGAGATCGAACTGCAAGAAAACCCTGTCGGCGTGAGCGCTCAGTTCGTCTATGAGGTCCCTGCGGGGTCATCGTCGGCAACTCTTCGTATCTACACCGTCGCCGGATCGCTGGTCTTCGAGACGACGATGGGACCCGCTTCGGGCACCTACGAGTGGAATCTGCGTTCGATCCGCGGGGAGACGCTTGCCGTCGGACTCTACTTGTACGTCCTGGTGACGGATCATGGCGCTTCTCGCGTCGGAAGGCTGGTGATCGAGCGATGAGTCGGCGTACAGCCGTTGCGGCCATCGTGCTCCTTCTTCTTGTCGGGGCGACCCCGGTGGTTGTGTGTGGCGTCGAGAACGTCGGCGGCTTGTTCGCCATTGGCACATCGGCGCGGGCACAGGGCATGGGCGGGGCGTTCTGTGCTCTGGCGGAGGACGAAGGCGGCGTCTTCTACAACCCGGCCGCTCTAGGTTGGCACAGCGGGATCGGAGTCTCATCGCTCTTGGTTCAGCAGTTTGGAGGGGCCGCGTACGGGACGGTCACGGTGGCTGTGCCGTATGTCGGATTCTCCGCGTTGTTCCTCGACTCGGGACCGATTCCGACGAGCGACGGACCGATCCGCTATGCAAGCCAAGGAGTGACGGGATCGATTGGCGTACCGCTCGGTCCCGTCGGGTTCGGAGCGCGCTGGCGTTTCTTCCGGCTCTCTTCTCCATCCTCTGGTCAGGGCTGGGCATTGGACCCCGCGGTGCTCGTCGTGACGAAGAGCGTTCGGATCGGACTCGTGGCTGAGGGACTGTTCTCGGCGCCCGTCTCCTACGAGAGCGGAGCGGAGGAAACCTTCGGGCGGTCCCTGCGGCTCGGAGCGGCCCTGCTGCTCGAGCCGGCGCGTGGCGTGCGATGGAACGCGACGTTCGAGGCGTCGGGGCTGTTCTCCGCGTTGGCGACGTTGGCGGTGGGGCTCGAAACGTGGATCGGAGGGCTCGGAGCGCGCGTCGGCTTCGACGGACGGGGTCCGACGTTCGGTCTCTCGATTCGCTTCACCACGTTGGAGATCGATTGGGCGTACGCGAGCCGGAGCGACCTTGGCGACAGTCACCGCGTAGAGCTGTCCCTGCGCTTCTGACCTCGTGAAAGGAGACACCATGTCCGCTGTTTGCCGGATCGGGATTCTGCTCGCCGTCGGGCTCTCAATGGTGGCGTTCTCGCCGGTGGCTTGCGCCCAGGACGATGATTCGTTTACCGCTGAACTCGACGGACGCAAGACGTGGACCATTCGCTATGGCTTCGGTAACCCATTTGGGTTGGCGGGTGCAGGCGTTGCGGCGGGACAAATCGCGCTCGATCAGACCCTGGCCGTCGATCTGCGTGCGGAAGCGCTCTCGATCCTCACCGTCGAGGGGCATTTCGATGACCAGCGAGACGAGAGTCTTCAGTCTCTGACCGTCTATCTGGACACGGACAGGCTTGACGGAGTGTTCGGCGATTTCGCTGTCGAAGGGCTGAGTGGATTCAGCTCACAGCGCCGGAAAATGATGGGAGGACGTCTCGACTATTCGCTGGGGGATGCGACGCTGACCGCGGTCGCGGGCAGCTTTGAGGGAATCACGGAGTCGAAGACGTTCATCGGTCAAACGGCCGAAGCCGAGGTCGTGTTCTCTTCCGTCGTCGCGGATCGACCGTGGATTAGACCGCCGTACGGGCGGGGGATCGACGGCCTGTTTGCCTATCCGCTGGACGAGCTCTACGTCGAGGAGATCAGCACGGTCCGAATCTCGCTGCCCGGCAGTGATCCGGTCCGATCTGTCCTGGATGCGTACGGGCTGGCGTATCTGTCCGAGATTTTCGCCGATGAACCGGAGACGGATCTCGAGGCCACCGCGTTCACGGTGATTGGCGCTGATGAGCAGACGCTTCTACTGAACGAGATGCCGGCCGAATTGACTCGGGGACGCCTGGAAGACGCGATCGATGCTTTCAACGAGAAGCATGAACTGTCGGGATTGGACCGTCGCGTGTACCCGTTCGTGCCGGGCTCAGACTATGAGGCCTCTTGTCTCGACGCGCTTGCGGGGCACACGAGTCTTGTTGTGGACGACGACGATCATCCGATCGAGGATGCTGTGAAACGGCGATTCTATGACCTCGGCCGGACGCAGGTCCTCGCGACATCGGTTGCCGTAGAGATCAGCACTGATGGGGTTTCGTACACACAGATCGTGCGCCCGGAACTCTCAGACTACGTGGCGTTTGTCCACTCGGAAGAGGGGATTCTTGAGATCGACTTCCCTGCGGGTTTCTTCGAGAACGAGCAGGCGTCGATCCGCGTTCGCTTCTCGTACACCGTCACTGGCGGCTCATACATGCTGGGCTTCTCGCTGGTGCCGGGAAGTGAGCGAATCACCGTCAACGACGTCCCCCTCACGGGAGATGCCTACGAACTTGACTACGAGATCGGCTTGCTGATCCTCCTGATCGAGATCGCCGAGACAGACGTCATTCGCGTTGAGTACGAGCGATTCGGTGGCGGACTCGGCGGGGCGTCCGACTACGCCCGGTACTTCAGGGGCCTGACGCTCGATCTCCCCGTGTCCGGTGTTGTGCATCTTGTGGCGACGCTGCAGCAAGGTGTCGATGACGCCGATTCCGTCACTGACCCGGAACGCGTGAGGACGATGCCGAACCGGCAGACAGTGGCCGGCATCAGTGGGACGGTCACGTTGGATGGTTTCGCAGGGGACTTCGCTTTCGGCTACGGCGCCGACGTGTTTCCGCCGGGCGATAACGTGCGACCGGCGTCGCCGAACGAAGTGACGGCAATCGTCGAAAGCTCAGGCTATCTCTTCGTCGGTCACCGATCAGGTTTCAGTGTCCTGCGGGAAGGTGCGTGGCGCGCGTACGGCGTTTCCGACGGGCTCTCCGGGCGATCGGTCCGGGCGATTACCGCGGGATCCGGTCGAGCGTTCATCGGGACGAACGCGGGATTGACCGTCGTCACCCTGACCGGGGTGGCCCCCCTTGACCGCGCCGGGAGCTGGTTGCGATACGGGGAGAGTGACGGTCTGCGAGATCCGTCGATTCGAGCTCTTCTCCTGCGCGAGGAACGGCTTTGGATCGCAGCCGACACGGGACTTGTCCACGTCGAAGTCGAGGAGCTTGACGACCCGGCGGCCTGGGTGGCGGTTGACCTGACGGACCTCGGCGGAATCACGGCGCTTGCCGACGGGGGCGATGCGCTCTACGTCGGGACTGAGACGGGCGCGTATCGCTTCGATCCGATGTCGAACGAGATCGACCTTCTCGCGGGGACCCGGGGGCTTCGAATCTACGCCCTCGTGCCTTCCGACGGGACCCTTTACGTGTGCTCCGATCGGGGTCTACGTACGTATCGAGAAGGCGTGGGAACCGGGTGGGTGGAGTTCGGAACGCCTGTGTATGCAGGGACTGTTTTCGAGGGTGGTCTGTACTACGGAACGGACGCGGGGATGGCGCGTGCCTCGGACGGGGCGAGGTTCTACAGCGACTGGAGGATCTCGGCCTTGAGCGTGGACGGGCAGGGATCGTTGTGGGCGGGCAGCCGGGCTGATATGCAGTATGCCTTGATGCTGTGGCGGCGCGGTGAGAGAGAAGACACGTTCGACAACGTCACAGCGAGAATCGATGGACGCGATCCGGCTCTGTTCGGCGCAATGACGGCCGATGAGCACACGGCCGAGGGTCTCTTCGGGCGAGCCTCATTCCATCATGAGGCGGATCGGTTCACGCTGCGCGGAAACGTCGAGACAGTTTCGCCGGGCTATCGCTCGATCGGTGCGGGTGTGGGGGGTGGGGCGACAGGATGGGAAGTGGATGCTGCGATCACCCCTTGGGACGACGTCCAGGTACTGGCCTCTCACGAGTACATGCAGCGAGCGATGTCAGGAGGCTCGCTGCGGGTGAGAACGGCGAACAGCATTGCCTTCACGGGGTCGTTCGGCCCGACCATCTCGCTCTCGGTTTACCAGGAGAGCGCCAGCGACAATCCATTCCGCGCGGGGCCTGAGAACGCCTCGTACTCGTTCCAGTCGTCGGTTCTCGATTCGCTGTTTGATGACGTGCTGGATCTCTCGATCTCGTGGAGCGCGTCGGCGAGCACGGATCGCGTCATTGGAACCACGGGGAAGGAGAACCGTCTATCGGCGCGGGCGGGTCTGGCCCTGCCGGCTGGGACGAGGATCTCGATTGACTGGCTGCGCCCTCTGCGGAACGCCGCCGGCTCCTGGAGCGGACGCGAGGCGTGGACGCTCGGCGGAGACTGGTCGGGACGCCTCTCGGCGGCGACCGTCTCTGCCGACGGGGTCCTCGAGTTGTCGAGGCCGGTCCCAGGAGGCGAATTCGACGCCGTGACGACGGTCGACGCGAGCCTGAATGTCGACGCGTTTGAAGTGAGTGGCTGGCGATTCACGCCGACGGCGGACGCGACATTCAAGCGAGAGGTCGATGCGACGACACTGACCGGAAAGGCGATTGCACGCGGCGCGTGGGAAGGGCTCACCATCCGCACGACCCTCAGCGGTGAAGCGTCCGGATTGGGGGAACCGGTGACGCGCCAGAAGGGCAAGCTCGCGATCTCCGTGAACTACAGCGGCTCGCCGGCGTGGAGGCCCTCCCTGACCTACTCCTCGGACCGGTCGATCACGGTCCACGAGGGCGTCGGAAGCGCGACGTCGACCGACCACAGCCTGATCGGCCGCTCGATGTGGTCGGGCGAGGGTTCTTCGGACTCGCTGTCCTTCTCGATCCGGGTTCACGAGGCGGGAGAAGAGCGACGGGTGACGGGATCGATTGAGAACTCCTATCAGCTCGATCTGACGAAGAGCCTGGCCGCGTGGCTGCCATCGGAAGAGACGGGCGGTGGCGAGGCCGAGGTTGTTTTCCCAACGGTGGTGCTTTGCCTGGATTCGAGCGGTGAATACCGCTCGCGTGAAACGGGAGAGACGGCGGATGCCGACCTGACGGCCACGGCTCGGTTGGACGTTGCGCTGTCGGAGATGTGGGGCGGATCTCTCTCCGCGTCGTACTTGGTGGGGACGAAGAGTGCAGGCGGCTTCTACCACAGCTACTTGCTCGAGATGACGGTGGCGGTCAACTTCTAGCCGGGTTCGGGTCAGGCTCACCCTCCCCCAGATCGAGCCGATCGTGTGCTAGCCGCCTCCGATCGGGGGGAGGAAAGCGACGGTGTCGTCTGGATTGAGGTGCGTGCCGAGGTCGTCCAAGAATCTCGCGTTCCGCCCGTTGACCAGCACATTCAAAAAACCATCGCGCAGACCTTGCTCGAGCTTGGGAACGACGTCGGGGCAGATCGCGGTCAACGCCTCGAGGAGATCGTGAAGCGTCCCGTTTTCCCGAATCCCGATCTCCCGGGCGGCCGCGCCGAAGCCATCGCGCAAGGCGCCGAACACCTTGACGGCGACACGAGTCTCTCCCGACACCATTGAGGCCTTGGACTTTTCGTTCATGGAGCTAGTGATACTCGTTTAGCGCGTGCCGTGCAACGAAACAGGGCCTGAGCGTTCGTTGGTGCCTGAGAGTCTCCGAGATATAATCCTCTACTGTACTTCAGAGCTCGAAGGAGTGGACGGATGGACAAGTCCCGCGTTCTCGTTTGCAGTGCGTGGCCGTACGCGTCGGGCATGCCCCACTTGGGAAACCTCATCGGCTGTCTTCTGTCAGGGGACGTGTTCGCGCGGTACTACCGCATGCGCGGAAAGGACGTGCTCTACGTCTCCGGGTCGGACGTCCATGGGACTCGCGTCGAGTACGAAGCAGAGCGACAGGCGATTCCCCCGGCGACGTTGGCCGAGCGGAACCATCGCCGAATCGTGGAGATCAACCGCGGCTTCGGAATCGAGTTCGACAACTACACCACGACTGAGACGGCGACGCACAAGGGGTTCGTGCGTGAGATCTACCTCCAGATGGAGTCGAACGGGTACATCTGTACGAAGGAGGAGAGGCGCGCGTTCTGCCTCCACTGCGAGCGGTTCCTCGCAGATCGCTTGATCGCGGGAACCTGCCCGCGATGTGGATCCGCGAACGCGCTCGGCAATCAGTGCGACTCCTGCGGGGCGATCCTCGAGCCGGAAGAACTGGTGGATCCTACCTGCAGCTTCTGCGGGATGAACGACATCGAGTTCCGGAAGACGCGGCACTGGTACTTGGACCTGGAACGGCTGAGCGAGCCGTTGCGCGACTACGTGACGTCGAAGAGCTTCCAGGGTAACGTACGCTTGTACACGGAGCGGATGCTCGATGAGGGGCTTCGCCCTCGCGCGATGACCCGTGATATCGACTGGGGAATCGCCGCCCCATTCGAAGGAGCGGAGGGGAAGGTCATCTACGTATGGGGCGAGGCGGCTCTCGGCTACGTTTCGGCAGTGATTGAGCACTTCGACGGCGTCGAGCGGTGGAAGGACTTCTGGTTCGGCGACGACGTCCATCAGGTGTACACCTTGGCGAAAGACAACATCGCGTTCCACACCCTGATCTTCCCCGGCCAGCTGATCGCGTCGGGCCAGGGCTACCACTTGCCGGATCAGATCGCCGCCACTGAATACCTGAACTGGGTCGGAGGCGGCAGCTTCTCCAAGACTCGCGGCGTCGGCCTGTACTGCGACGACGCTCTGGAAGTGATGGATGGCGAGCTGTGGCGGTTCTATCTGCTATACAACCGGCCGGAAGGGCGCGACGTCAACTTCTCGTGGGAAGAGCTGGAGAAGGCGGTCAACGGCGTGTTGATCTCGAATGTCGCGAACCTGATGAATCGCGTCATCTCCTTCGTTCAAACGCAGTTCGACGGTGTCGTGCCGCGCGTCGATCTCGACCCTGAAGTCGTCGAACGCGTCGACGCGGGGAGGACGACCTATGAAGACGCGCTGGAACGGGGTGCGCTGGGCGAGGCGCTGCGATCCGTCTGCGAACTGGCTGTGTTCGGGAACGAGTACTTCCAGAGGAAGAAGCCTTGGGAGACGAAGGACGAGGCGGCTGTAGCGAGCGGCGTGTACCTGGTCAAGGGGATGGCGATCCAACTGGCGCCGTATCTGCCGAGATTCGCGTCTGCGGTGCTGTCGGTGCTGGGCGTGTCCGATCCGCGGTGGGAGGACATCGACCGTTCCATCGGAGGATCGAAGCTGGGAGAGGAGCGCGTTCTGCTCGAGCGGATTGATGTTGGTGAGATCCGCGAACGCGTGGAGCGACAGGAAGAGCGAGTTGAGGAGACCGAAGTGGCCATTTCGTTCTCAGATTTCGAGAAGGTGGATCTTCGTGTTGGCGTGATTGCCGCAGCTTCAGAGGTCGCGGGGGCCGAGAAGCTGTTGCAGCTCTCGGTCGATTTCGGAGATCGTACGCGAAGCTGTGTCGCCGGCATCAAGGAGAGCTACGCGCCGGACGACTTGATCGGGAAGCACGTGGTCGCGGTGGTCAACCTGGAACCCCGGACGATACGTGGACTACAATCAGAGTGCATGCTTCTTGCCGCGCAGGGTGAGGAGCTTTCGCTTGTAGTCGTCGACAGGCCTGTGGAGCCGGGGAGTGCGATTTCTTAGTGCATTGAAATGGGGATTGCCGACGGCTAGAATCGGCTCCAATCGAGGTGGGAAGCTGAATGTATGCAGTGATAGAGACAGGCGGCAAACAGTACCGAGTTGAACAGGGAACGCTCCTCGAGCACGAGCGCATCACGGGTGTCGAAGTTGACGACGAGATCGTGTTTGATCGGGTTCTCCTGTTGGCGAATGACGCCGATATCCGGGTGGGGACTCCGCACCTCGAGAACGTCACGGTGAAGGGCCGTGTACGTGCTGAGGAGCGAGGCGAGAAGATCATCGTCTACAAGTACAAGAGCAAGAAGGGATACCGCCGGAAGCAAGGCCATCGACAGCCGGTCATGAAGACGGAGATCACAGGAATCGAAGGATAGGGGAGAGCGTGGGGGAAGTACTGATCCAACGTGACGAACGAAACCGCGTGACCGGCTTGAGCGTTCGCGACCTTGAAGGTGAGACGACTGCTGGAGCGACCGCGCTGCACCTGATGCGGGCGGTGACGGCGTCGCTTGTCGATTACCTGCACGTGCCGGTCCAGTCTCCCGAATCGGAGGCAATTGGGCTGGCGATCGATCGGTGCCATACGTACTTGGATCGTGAACTCGATGCGGTTCTCGAGACGCTGATCATTGGCCTGAAGATGCTGGAGAAGGAATATCCGACCGATCTGGTGGTCGTGGAGGCCGCCGTCGGTGTGGAAGTGTAGCGCTGAATCTCCCACCCAAGACGCCAAGTCGCGAGCGCAACTCGGGGTCGTCGGGCGGCAAGAAAGATAGGGAGTTGAGATGGCACACAAGACGAGCACGGGCTCAACGCAGAACGTCCATGACAGCCCGGGGCAGCGGCTGGGCGTGAAACGCTTCGGCGGAGAATGGGTGAATGCAGGGACGATCATTGTCCGGCAGCGAGGAACGGTGTACGCGCTGGGCAAGAACGTCGGTTTGGGAAGGGACTTCACCATCTACGCTACTGCGCCGGGCTACGTTCGCTTCGAGGGCAGCAGCAAGAAGTTCGTCAGCGTTCTTCCGACATCCGAGGCCTGAGGATCGATGATCCTCTCGGCCAACGCCGATGTTTCTGGATGAGGCCATCGTCCGGGTTCGCGCGGGGCGTGGTGGTAATGGGTCGATGCACTTCCTATCCACCCGGCATAGCCCGCGTGGCGGTCCCGATGGTGGGAACGGAGGACCCGGGGGTGCCGTCATCCTTCGAGCCTCCCGTAGCGTCTCCACTCTGTATTCGTTCCGGAATCGCCCCCGTTTCGTTGCGGGAGACGGGGTCGACGGGCGGCGGAGCGGCTGTCACGGGCGGGCGGGCGAGGATCGAACCGTCCTGGTGCCGGTGGGGACGGTCGTTCGCGACTCAAAGACTGGCGAAGTCCTGGCCGACTTGAGCGGCCCGGGCGACGAGGTCGTCGTCGCGCGTGGCGGCGAGCGCGGGCGGGGGAACGCGAGCTTCACAACAGCAACGCGACAGGGGCCACGGATTTGCGAGCGAGGCCTGGCCGGGGAAGAAAGCGTCCTTCAACTGGAGCTGAAGCTGATTGCCGACGTTGGCATCATCGGCTACCCGAACGTCGGCAAGTCGAGCCTGATCCGCCGCGTCTCGGCGGTTCGTGCGAAGGTGGCCGACTACCCATTCACGACGACCACCCCCAACCTTGGCGTCGTTGATGTCGATGGGCGTGGCGAGTTCGTCGCCGTCGACATTCCTGGGTTGATCGAGGGCGCGCACGAAGGGAAGGGATTGGGTGACCGCTTCCTACGTCACGTCGAACGGACGAGGCTGTTCATCCACATGATCGACTTGGCGACGACGGACGAAGGACGAGCCCCGGTCGACGATTACCGCAGCATTCTGAGCGAACTGGAGTCGTTCAATCCGCGGTTGGCCGAGCGGACGCACGTCGTGGTAGGAAACAAGATCGATCTGCTGGATGAGGAGGATGTCGAGGCTGCCGTTCAGCAGTTTGGGCAGCTTGAGCTTACGCTGTGGCCGGTTTCGGTGGCGATGGGGGCAGGAATCCGCGATCTGGTGACGCGAGTGCACCGGCAGCTGCAAGAAGAGATCGAGCGCGAGGTCTCCTCGCCCGCGGTGGTCCGGCGGAAGGTCTACAGGCTTCGGGGAGACACAGGATTCCGTGTCGACCGCGACGAAGAAGGTTTCGTCGTGCGTGGTGAGCAGGTTGAGAAGGTCGTGCGAAAGCTCATTCTCAACAGCCAAGACGCGCTGGAGTACCTGACGGATCGGCTGGAGAAGATGGGAGTTCTGAAGGAGCTGCGGCGGCAAGGGTTCGCCGCGGGGGATGCGGTTCGGATTGGCGAGGTGGAGTTTGAGCTTGACGGGTAGAGTCGGAGTGTTCGGCGGCACGTTCAACCCGATTCACAATGGGCACATCCTGATTGCCAGGACTGCGGTTTCGCAGTTCGAGCTCTCGCAGGTCGTGTTCATCCCGAACGGGATACCGCCTGACAGGCAGAAGGAAGCGCGACCAGGCAAGGAAGACCGCTTCCAGATGGTCGCCGATGCGGTCGCTGGCGAAGACGGGCTAGATGTTTCGCGCATCGAGGTGGATCGCGAAGGGCCATCCTATACCATTGACACGATTCGGGCTTTGAAGGAAGATTACCGGGAAGGGATCTGCTTCATCATCGGAGCGGATCGCCTGGCTCGAATTGACAGATGGAAAGAACCGGAAGCGATCATCGCGAGTGTGCCGTTCATCGTCGCGCCGCGCGCGGGTGTGTCGCTCTCTGCTTTCGACCGGGGACTGTTCGTTGAGGCGTCGGTTTGGGCGCTTGAGATGTCTGAGGTTGACCTCTCATCGACGGTTCTGCGCGAGAGAGTGCGGCGAGGCGAGCCGATCCGAGAATCGGTTCCCGCTTCCGTGGAGGCGTACATCGTGAAGCACAGGCTGTATCGGGGTGCCGAAGAGGCGTAGAGTCGGAAGAGGAGGCTGGAATACAGAGCAGGAGATTGCGAATCAACGATCGGATCACTGCGGCGGAGGCTCGCGTTGTTGACGATGCGGGAGAGAACCTTGGGGTCATGCCGACGAGTGAAGCGCGAGAGCTTGCGAGAGAGAAGGGGCTTGATCTCATCGAGGTCGCGCCTCAGGCAAAGCCGCCGGTTTGCAGGATCGCAGACTACGGGAAGTATCAGTATCAACAGGAGAAGCGCGACCGGAAGCAGAGGCGGCGAACGAAGCTCAAGGAAGTCAAGTTTACGATCAAGATCGGCGAGCATGACTTCGAAACGAAGGTGAATCGAGCTCGCGACTTCCTCTCGCATGGAGACATGGTGCGAGTGAGCATCTTCTTCAGGGGACGGGAGGTCGTGCATGCGTCTCGTGGCCGCGAGATGCTGAAGCGCGTGGAAGAGAAGCTGAGCGACATCGCCCGTGCTGAGGGGCAGCCCTCGGCGAAGGGGCGGATCCTGCAGATAATGTTGGTCCCCACCCAGCAAGGCTGAAGAGTTCAAGAGGAGAGAGCGTGCCGAAGCAAAAGACGCATTCTGCCGCGAAGAAGCGGTTCAAGCGCTCGAAGAGTGGGAAGCTGCTTCACCACATGTCGAACTACGTTCACAAGAGCCTGAAGAAGCGGCCCAAGGCAAAGAGACAGGCGCGTGCCGCAAAAGAGCTAGGCGGAGGACAAGAGAAGACGATTACCCGGATGATCGGGAAATAGCTCTCGCGGTCGGAGAGACGGAGGACGTTCTAATGCCACGAGCAAGGGGAGGAAGCAAACGCAAGGAGAGCCGTAAGAAGATCATGGCTCTCGCCAAGGGATTCAAGGGGAAGCGCGGGACGTCGCACCGTATTGCCAAGCAGGCAGTGATGAAGGCGCTGCGCAACAGCTACATCGATCGCAGGCGAAAGAAGAGAGACTTCCGACGCCTCTGGATCACACGGATTAGCGCGGCGGCAAAGCAGAACGGGACGTCCTACTCCGCCTTCATCGGCGGCCTTGAGCGACGCGGCGTGGCGCTCAACAGGAAGATGATTGCTGATATCGCGGTCCGAGACGAGGCGACGTTCGTCGTCCTTGCCGAGATGGCGAAGCAAGAAGCGGTCAAGCAGTGATGGAGCGGGTCCGGCTGGCTCCCACGACACGGAAGTGATGGCCGGATGCTCTCGTAGACGTGGAATGGCTGCTGAGGTGTGCGGGTCAGGAGAAGGCAAAGATGGATGACCGAACGGGATGTGTTCGGCTCATCGTGGAGGGAATTGAGTTCGAGGGGCGGCACGGCGTCTACGCGGAGGAACATGAACAGGGGAATCGCTTCCGCCTCGATGTTGAGATCACGGCGGACCTGTCGTCCGCACTTATCAGCGACCGGCTTGAAGATACCGTCGATTACGGTTCCGTAGTCAGCTTCGTCAAGGAGATCAACCGGCAGCAACGATTCAACCTCATCGAGTCCTTTGCCGGGGCGATCTCAGCCGGTCTCTTGGTGCGGTTTCCTCGAATCGATGAAGCGCTTGTACGCGTTCGGAAGCTGGCACCTCCGAGATTGGGGAACACAGTATGCGCAGCGGCAGAAGTGCGCAGGAGCCGCGAGTAGGCCGTGTCAGCACCTACCTCTCGCTCGGCTCGAACCTCGGTGAGCGAGGTGCGAAGCTCGAGGAGGCCCTCGTATCCTTGCGGGAGCGGGGCGTTTCGGTCGCGAAGCGATCGTCGATCTACGAGACGGAGCCGACGGGAATCCCGGATCAACCGTGGTTTCTCAACCTTGTGGTCTTTGCGAAGACCCTCCATTCTCCGCGTGAGCTGCTGGGCGTGTGCAAACGGATTGAACAGGAACTCGGCCGCGTGCCGGGACGACGATTCGGCCCACGAGCCCTCGATATCGACGTGCTCCTGTACGAAAGAGAGACGATCGAGGAGGCGGATCTCGTGGTGCCGCATCCTCGAATGCATCGCAGGCGGTTCGTGTTGATTCCGCTTGTGGAGATTGCGCCGGAGTTGACCGATCCGCGCGACGGGCGGCGATTCTCGGACATACTCGACGGACTCGGTGAGGGAAAGAAGGTGGTTCGATCAGCGTGGATAGAATCTTGATCTCGGTCGACGTCGCCGAGGCGGGCGGTAAGCGCACGCGAGTGGCTCTCCTCGATGGCGAGCGGCTGATGGAGATCCAATACGGGCACCCCACGCAGGAGAAGATTGTCGGCAACATCTACCGCGGACGGGTGCAGGACGTTCTCCCTGGCTTGGGGTCGGCGTTCGTGGAGGTCGGGGAGAAGAAGAACCTCTTCCTCTCCCAGAGTGAGATCAACGACCAACTGCTGGTAGAGAAGGGATTCAAGCCGTGGCAGGCAAACATCCCCATTGCCAAGCTTCTCCGGCCAGGGCAGATGATCACGCTGCAGGTTCGCCGCGAAGGGATCGGGGACAAGAACCCGCAAGGGACGATGAAGATCAGCCTTCCGGGTCGGTTCCTGGTCTACCTCCCGACGGAGGACCGGCTCGGTGTTTCTCGCCGGATCGAAGCCGTGCGTGAACAGCGGCGAATTCGCCGAATCGCGCGTGCGATGAACCGGCCCGGCGAAGGGCTGATTGCACGGACCGCGGCGCAGTGGGCGAGCAAGGCAGACCTCGAACGTGACCACGCGCTCCTCGTCGAAACCTGGGAGAGCGTTGCGGCCGCCGCGCGTGGTGCGAAGAAGCCTCGATTGCTCTACAAGGCGATGGGGATGGTGCAAGGGATCCTTCGCGATCGCCTTGATCCGGAGACGAAGGAAGTGATTGTCGACTCGCCGTTCTTCCACGAGAAGATCCTCTCCTTCCTCGACTACATGAGGATGTCCGAGTACAAGGAGCGTGTTCGTGTTCACGATGGGGCACGGCCGCTGTTCGAGGCATCTCAAGTGGAGGAGCAGATCCAGGCGAGCCTGTCTCGCCGTGTCCGGCTTGCTGGCGGAGGCTCGCTCGTCTTCGACGAGACCGAGGCGCTCATCGCAGTCGACGTCAACACAGGCAGCGACGTGCGGCACCGCAACCAGCAGGAGGCGATCCTCAACACCAACCTGGAAGCCGCATCGGAATTGGCTCGACAGCTTCGTCTACGACAAGTGAGCGGGATCATTGTCATCGATTTCGTGGACATGGACGACCCGAAGAACGTCCAGTGCTTGATCGAGAAGGTGAAGGAGGAACTGAACAAGGACCGCGTTTCCGCCGACTTCGTCGACATGACCGCACTCGGTCTGATGGAGATCACGCGGAAGCGGCACGGCGAGAGTCTGGCCGACATGTTGGAGAACGCGCGATTCGAGGCTTGATCGACCACTCGGCGCTTCGCGCTCAGTGGCTTGGGCGTCTCTCCCTTTCGGTCGAGAGTCTTGGTACAATGACATTCCGCAGTTGCGCATGAACGATGTCAGTGCAGCCTCTGGGGGCGGAATGGGCGAATAGCTCAGCTGGGAGAGCGTTCGGGTCACATCCGAAAGGTCGCAGGTTCGAGCCCTGCTTCGCCCAAGAGACCGAGAGGAGCGATGCTGGAAGGCACGCTCCTCTTTTTCCGAAGCTCTTGCCGGCTGAGTCTGGCGAAGGCGTGACTCAACCGCGGTCCGGATATCCTGTGACGCAGATGTCCTCCGCGAGCCTGTCAACGGAGACGTCGCGTAGGCGCCAGGCCTCGGAGATGCGGGCCGCACCGAGGCCTCCAATGGCAGGCGTGGCCTTCCTGCCGCCGATTAGCATCGGGGCGATGAAGAACGCGACCTTGTCGACGAGCCCGGCCTCCACGAAACGCGCTGCCGTCTCCCCGCCTCCCTCGACCAGGACGGAGTCGATGGACGCCTCGGCGAGGCGATGGAGGAGAAGCGGCAGATCGAGCAGTCCCTCTTGGAGCGGGAGACGCCAGACGCGGACACCTCGCGAGGTCAATGCGTGCTCCTTGGCGGCCGACATCGACGAGGTCACAACGATCGCGGAGGCACCGGATCCGAGCAATCGGGCGTTCTGCGGGATCCGGCCGGACGGATCGAGAACGATCGGAATCGGATCCCTTCCTGTCACGTGACGCACCGAAAGCTCCGGATCATCGGCGACGACTGTGCCGACGCCAACCAGGACGCTAGCAAACTTACGCCTCAGTCGATGGGTCTCGGTTCGAGATGCCTCGCCGGAGATCCACTTCGAATCACCGGACCGGGTTGCAATCCGACCATCCAGACTGAGGGCGATCTTCAGCTGAACGAACGGTCGGCCGGTTGCGGCGAAGCACAGGAAGATCTCGTTTTGCCGCGCGGCCTCCTCGGCAAGAACACCTTCCGTAACTTCGATCCCGGCTTCGCGTAGACACGCGATCCCCTTCCCATTCACCAGCGCATTGGGATCCCGTATGCCAAGGACGACGCGGGCGACTCCTGCCTCGATGATGCGGTCGGTGCACGGAGGCGTCTTCCCGCGGTGGCAGCACGGTTCGAGCGTCACGATCAGAGTTGCTCCACGCGAGGCCTCGGCGGCTTCTTCGAGGGCGAAGATTTCTGCGTGAGCCTCCCCGAAGCGTCGATGGTAGCCGCGGCCGACGATTCGGCCGTCCTTGACGAGCACGGCGCCGACAAGGGGATTCGGGTTGACGTTCCCCTCGCCAAGCTGCGCAAGATCGAGGGCGAGTCGCATCGCCTCAGCGTTGTTCACCGGCGGCCTCCAGCCTCCAGCAAAGCCCGCATCGCCGCCGTACGATCAGCGGCGCCGAAGATGGCCGAGCCGGCGACGATGATGTCGGCGCCGGCGTCCACGACGTCGGAGACGTTCTCTAAGCGAATGCCTCCGTCGACGGCGATCTCGATTGGCCGTCCATCGATGCGTTTCTTCAGATCAGCGATCCGTTTCAGCGCATCGGGAAGCAAGGCCTGGCCGCCGAACCCCGGCTCGACGCTCATGATCAGAACGAACGTGATCTGGTCGAGGAACGGAGCCAACGCGTCGAGTGGCACTCTCGGGCGCAAAGAGATCCCGATCCGCGCGCCCGTCGAGCGGATTGCATCGATCGTCGTGCGGGGCGGGTCGCAGGCCTCCAAGTGGAAGATGATCGTGTCCTCCGGGTTGACGTCAAACTGGGGTGCGTACGTACTCGGATGTTCGATCATCAGGTGAATGTCGAACGGCAGGTCGAGCCGGCGATGGAGCGCATTCACCACCGGCGGGCCGAAGGTCAGATTGGGGACGAAGTGCCCGTCCATCACGTCCCAGTGGTACCGGTCGGCGAGCGCCGCGACGGAGAGCGCTTCGTTGTACAGATCAGCGAAATCGGCTGAGAGGAGAGACGGAGCGAGCTTCATCGCCTGCGAGCCGCCGACAGCATGAGAACAAGCTGCAACGCGGCCATGGCGGCGGCGGCGACGTACGTGAGCGCCGCCGCGAACAGGACCTCCTTCACGGCGCCAATCTCCTCCGTGCTGACGAGCGCCGCTTCGCGCAGGGCCGAGACGGCGCGACGGCTAGCGTCGAACTCGACGGGGAGCGTGACCAGAGTGAACAGGACTGCGGCCGAGAACAGCAGGATGCCGACGGTGAGAAGGGGTTGGTACTGGAAGACCAAACCGAGGAAGAACAGGGGGAACGCCAACTGCGAACCGAAGCTCGCGACGGGCACGATGGTCGTTCGCAGCGCGAGAGGCCCAAAACCGCGGGCATGCTGAACGGCGTGACCGGCTTCGTGCGCGGCGACGCCGATCGCAGCGATGGACGTCGATTCGGAGGCCGAGAGTCGCAGGACCTTCTTGCGCGGGTCGTAGTGGTCGCCAAGCGAGCGGTTCGTCTCCTCGACGGAGACGTCGGTGATGGCGGCTCCGGCAAGGATCTTGAGTGCGACACCGCGCGCGGTGATGCCTCCGGTCGAGGGAATGCGAGCGTAGCGGCGATACGTCGATCGGACTCTCCACTGCGCGTAGAGCGCGAGCACGATCGCCGGTATCAGGATCCATATGCTCGGTCCAAGGAAGAACGATAGCCCGGAATGCATACTAGTTCCCCTTTTCCTTTCCCGAAGACCGGACGGCGAGTATACGTCGGGCGATCTTGCTCGACAACAGGTTTCGCCGGACGACGGCCGCAGCGGCGGCGGCTACACAGGCGCCGAGAAGATCGAATGCGAGGTCGACCACGTCGGCGTCACGCGCAGGGACGAACATCTGGTGAAACTCGTCACTGCCCGCGTAGAGAGCGGTCACCAAGAGGGCGATCGAGGTTCGTCCGATCGCCTTTCGCGCGAGGACGTAGAACAGGCCGAACTCGAAGGCATGGAGGACCCAGTCTCGTCCCGGGAAGGAGAGAGGTGCCGGGCCCTTGCCGAGGGGGAGGCTCGACAAAGCGAAGATGATCCCGGCGTAGCCGACCAGAAGCAGTGTCCAAGTGATCCGGTTTCGAGTCATGTTATGATCGAAGCTCGAGAGAGGGCCGATAAGCCGGATTCTGTCGTGGGAAGACATCCATCTATGCGGCCTACCCGAAGGCTCGGACGGGCAGTCCTCGTGCGCCTTCCTATTTGGCCTTGCTCCGACCAGGGTTTGCCGAGCCGGCCCGGTCGCCCGAGCCGCTGGTGGTCTCTTACACCGCCGTTTCACCCTTGCCTGATCCCGAGCTTGTGGGCTCGGGCCATCGGCGGTCTGCTCTCTGTGGCACTTTCCCGGGGTCGCCCCCGCTGAGATTTCCTCAGTGGCCTGCCCTTTGGAGTCCGGACTTTCCTCCAGCCACTCAGCCATGCCGAGCAGCCGGCGTCTCCCTGGCCCTCTCTCGCGTCATTCCTGTCGTATGCTGCGGCTTGCCGGCGGGAATGAGTCCATCACTCATCGACGGAAGCCGCATGAGCGGCAGTAGTATACTCGATGGCTTCCGGCGGCCCGCGATCCGGGCGTGTAGCTACCGGTACGGAGAAGATGTCCGCAACGCGGGCAGATCCGGCGGTGGATTCCCCAGATCAACACTCCGGTGACGCCTAATACGCCGAGAACGATCCATCCGCTGAGCGTGCGCCGCCGGGGCACGGACTCGCTCGGAGAGGCGGCTCCGCCCAGATGGCGGGCGAGCCCGTCGAACAGGGCCACCATTGCCTCCTCGATTCTTCGGTGCGCGACGAGGTCGTGGGTTTCCGAGTGTAGTCTCGCCGGCAAAGAAGAATCCGGGAGCGCCCGGTTCCCAATGATGGCGTGCTCCCACACATCGAGCGTCTTGACGAAGACAGCGAGGATCACCGGCTCCCGCCCATCGAGTCCCCAGGCTTCGAGGACGGCCTCGCCGAAGCGTTCGGCGTTCGGGAGTGGATTCTCCCAGCTTGCGAGGATGAAGACAGCGATTCCGAAGCGCGCTTGCGCGTTTTCGATCAGGGCGTTGATTCGATCTCGCCCGTGGCGATCGAGAACGGATCCGTAGTCGGAAACCGCTCCGATGGGACGAGGGAGGTCGACTGCCGATGCTGCTGTGAACGCGAGGAACGTGATGGCGGTAAGTGTCGCGATCAGGCGGCGTACAGGATGCGCGAGCAGTGTTCGCACGTCACCACGCCCATCTCGCCACGCGCCCGCTCGCTTGTGTTGCCGCTGACGCGAAGCTTGCAGCCGGTGCACGTGCCGTTCCGGATCTCAGCGACGGGATGGGCGAACTTGGCGTGCAGGGTCTCGTACTGGGACACCAGGTAGGTCTGAACTGCTTCAGTGACGCGGCCACGCTCGGCAGTCAGCTCAACGAGCTGCGCGTTCGTCACCTCGATTTCGGCGCGGGCCTCCGAGATCCGGCGGCGAAGGTCGTCCTCCTTCGTCACGAGGTGGGACTCCGCATCGCCTTGCGCGCGCGCTCTCTCTTCGATGGCGTCCATCAGGGAGAGCGCATCGTCCTCCAATTGGTTGATCCGAGCTCTCTCGCTTTCGATCTTGATGCGGAGGTCCTCCATCTCCTTGAAGCTGATGATTCCCTCGTTGAGGCGCTTCTCGTAGCCGCCGATCTGCATGTGGAGGTTGTCGACCTCCAGGTTCTTCATCCGGCTGTCGTGCTCAAGCGCAGACAAGGCCTCTCTCGACGCGTCGACGGCGGCGCGCTCCGTCTTGATCTGACCATGGAGGCGCTGGGACTCGTCTTCCAGACGGGCAACTCTGGCGGCGGCATCGGCGAGATGCTCATCGATTGCCTGAAGGTGAAGGAGCTGCTTGATCTCGGGAAGCACAATCCCCTCGCGCAGTATCGTCAGTTGCGAACGACTATACGGAGGCGCCGGGCGGCGCGCAAGGGGATCTTAGAGAGGCTCAGGGTGAGGGGGCCTGGAAACTAGGGCTGGAGGCCGAAGCCTTGCGCAAGGGGCCCGAGTCGTTTCTCCGCCGCTTCGCGTGCCTGCTTTTGCGCCTCCTGCACCGCGGCGATGACGAGATCGACGAGCATTTCCGCGTCCTCCGGGTCGATGACCTCCGGTTCGATGGAAAGGTCGGCCAGGTCTCCACGCCCGGTCACTGTGGCGGTGACCATGCCGCCTCCGGCGGTCGCAGCGATCCTCATCTCCGCGATCTCCGCTTGAGTCTGCTCCAGCTCCTGCTGGATTTGCTTGGCCTGTTTCATCAAGTGGCCGAGATTGCCGAGGCTCTTCACAGTTCCTCCTTCACGATCTTGCCGTCGAACATCCGACAGACGAGCTCCGCTTTCTCGCGCAACAGCTGTCGTGTCGTCGGTGTAGGCTCAACGCTGGGGTCGTAGTCCACCTCCACGTAGACCTTGTCCCCGAAGTGTCGGTGAACGACGCCGGCGAGATACTGACGATTCGCCTGTTTCTCCAAACTCTCCTTGTGGAATGTGTGTGCCGGATGGAACAAGAGAAAGAGCTTCCCATCTCGCAGTGACGGCCGGCACTCGGTGAGGAACGCGGCGATCGCGATCCGCTCCCGGCTGATCTCGGCGAGCATTGCATCCCACGTGTCCGCGAGGTGCGCATCGCCAAGTGCAGGCGGTGCGGCCTCAGTCGCAGGCGTCGCTTGGGGGTCCGGCTCGGTGGCGGAAGCCGAACGAGTAGCGTCCGTGGTTGACGGGCGCGTAGAGACGATCGGATGCCTCTTGTCCGCGATCTCAGGGGGCCGAGAGACGGTCGGTGATGAGGGAGGAGGGGAGGCCTTGTGAGGCGGAACGTCTGCTGGTGACACGAGGCGGGTCATGAGATCGAGGATCCCGATTTCGAGGCGGATTCTCCGGTCGAGGGCACGGAACAGATCGGATTTGATGTCGAGGAGACCGCGCGCAATGCTGATGTCAAGCTCGATCTGGTCTGCTTGCCTGGCGCTGTCGCCTTGGGCAAGACGATCGCGCACGATGTGAATCACGTCGGCGAGGAAGATCTCCAGGTCCTTGCCGCGATCCACCAGAGCCTCGATCATCGCAAGCGCTGCGAGGCGGTCGTTTGCCTGCAGTGCGTCGACAAACGCCTGGTGTGTTTCGTGGCCCGCAAGGCCGAGCATGTCGAGAACGGTGTCCACGGTGATCTGTTCGCGCTCGTAGCTGATCGCCTGTTCGAGCATGACGAGTGCGTCGCGCATGCCCCCATTCGCTCTGTGGGCGAGAAGATCCAGTGCCTCGGGCGTCAAGGCTGCCCCCTCCGACTCGGCGACCTCCGCGAGGCGGGCGGCGATCATTGCCGGAGGGATCTTGCGAAACTCGAACGCCTGACAGCGGGAGACGATCGTGCGGGGCACCTTGTGCGGTTCCGTGGTTGCGAAGGCGAAAACCGCGTGCGGGGGAGGCTCCTCGAGGGTCTTCAGCAAGGCGTTGAAGGCTTCGTTCGTCAGCATGTGGACCTCGTCGATGATGTAGACCTTCTTCTTCAGGTCGGTCGGCGAGAAGTTCACCTCTTCACGGAGCCTTCGGATGTGGTCGATTCCTCGGTTGGATGCGCCGTCGATCTCGATGATGTCAAGGGAGCGGTTCGCCAGGATGGTGACGCAGTTTGCGCAAGCGTTGCAGGGCTCACCGTCCTCCGAGGCGAGGCAGTTGAGTGCGCGCGCGAGGATACGGGCAACGGACGTCTTACCGATTCCTCGCTCTCCTGCAAAGAGATACGCGTGCGCTGTTTCTCCTGCGACGACGGCGTTGCGAAGCGTGCGAACGATCTCGGCCTGATCCACGATTTCCCTGAACTGCTGGGGACGCCATCGTCGATACAGAGAGAGACGGGGATTCTGCTCACTCAAGTCAACAACCCCTTCCTGGTCGGGGAGACTGGATTCGAACCAGCGGCCTCCTGCTCCCAAAGCAGGCGCGCTACCAGGCTGCGCCACTCCCCGGTGCCGTCGGATTATAGGAACAGCGTCACCGATGATCAATTGCAGACTACGTCTTCGGAATGGTCGGCTGGACCCGACGCCGAGGCCACCGTAGGGCAATGAGCTCCATCAGAAGCAGCGCCAGCGCTGCCCAGAGCAGATGTGTACGCACCGGCACGAAGGGCCGGTGCGGGAAGCGCCGCGCCTTCGTCAGGACGAGATCATCCGTGGGGAGCACCTCACCCCCTGTCAAGGAGGCAATGGAAGATAGAGCCACAAGGTCGGCGCCTGTCGCCGCGAACTCGACGGAATAGGGAACGCTCACGGGAAGCTGCACCGCAGCGCCTCGAGACTGATCGGTAATCCGCAGTGCGTACCCGCCGGCCTCCGGCCGGGGGAATGTTGCTCGATACAGCCCGGGAGCCACCTGCCGCAGTTCCGAAGGTTGCTCAAGGGGTACCAGGTCGGCACTCAGGATCAGCCAGTCCGCGAACTGGCCGCTGGGATCGCGGGCATCGACAAGGATTTCGACTTCCTGCTCGGTCACCTTCACGGAGGCGTATACCCCCTCCTTTGTGAACATCGATGGCTCACTCAGCACGAACATCTCGCTGAACAGCTCGCTCATCGATGGCCACGAGATCCAATCCGCTGACCAGTTCCCAGCGAGATCGGTGTTTAGCGCCGAAACAAGGCCTAGTCCGACATTCCAGGTTGTGAACAGCGGATCCTGGCCCGCCCATGCGTAGACGGCGGCGTCATCGCGGGGATACGTCAAGATGTGTCCCTCGATGGCGGGGATCATCGTCGGAGCGAGTCGCTCTGCCAGGAGGCCACCGACCTCTGTAGACTCCTGCACAAAACGGCTTCGGCTCAGGCGTTGCGTGATGTTCAGCATGGTCGCCGGTAGCGCCCCGAACTCCGACACGTGGTAGAGTTCACCTCTCCCTGCACCGACGATCTCGGAAAGCAACTCGAAGTTCGGCTTCTCGTCCGGCGCAATCACGGAGACGATGATGTCTTCGCTTGCTCGTAGGCGCTCGATCAACGGCTCGAAGTCGTGCAGGAAGGGAGTGGTCCAGCCGTCTGAGATGAGCAGGATGTGCTTGAAGCGCGCGTCCACGTCTTCGAGCGCGTCGACGGCCTCCTGAAGTGGGTAGAACAGGTCCGTCCCACCGCCGGCTCGGAGCCTACGCAAGATTCCCAAGATGTCTGAAGAGTCCCCGAGCCGAGAGATCGGCCGCAACCATTCGTATTCGGTGTCGAACCCGATGATGCCGATCAAGGTGTTGGACGGGAGCAGCGCCGTACTGGCAGCCGTGGCATCGCGAAGAACGCGAATCTTGGCGTGCATGGTCGTGCCATCCCCGTCTCCCGTCAGCGAGCGAACCAGTCCTCTCATGCTCGTCGAACGATCCAGAACGTACACAAGAGCGAGGCTTGCCTGTTGCTCAACCTCCGGCACCGTGGACGAGACGGGAAGGAGATGGTCAAGCTCCGTACTTGCGAACCCACGGGCCGAGTGCTCGCCACGAATCACGAACAGCCCGCCCCCCATGTTGCGGACGAAATGGTCGATGCGATCAGCCCCCGAGCTCGTGATCGTGCTGAGTTCAACATCTGCAAGAATGAGCTGTCGATACTGACTCAACGTCTCGATGCGCGGAATCTCCGACACAACCTCATGAGAGACGTTGAGGGCCGTGAGGAGCTGGGGGACAATGCCTGTCTTTTGGCCGTCGATGACGAGGACCGACGGCAGGTGCGTCGACTGCACGGTCGTACTCAATGTATCGTTGTCGCTGATCGGATCAGTCTCGCTGCGGATGAATGCCTGATAGGCGGCGGTCCCCTCGGAGTCGAGCGTCTCGGTGAACGCAAACGTATTGCGACCTCGCGATAGCTCCACAGTGTCAGCGATGATCAGGTCGTCCGCACGGTAGACGATGAGCCGCGCCGATGTCGCTTGCGGCGACTCCACGTCGACCCGCAACGCAAACGGTCGGCCGACGGCTGTTTCTCCCGGTGCTGTGAACGCGGAAACTGAGAGGTCGTCCATGATCTGATTGCCGATCGGAAGAACGTGAATCGGAACCTCCGAGGCCTGCGCCTTGGCGACCGCGACGCCCACTTCGTCCGTGAACCGCCCGTCCGAGAGAAGGACGATCTGACCGCCGGCCATCGCGGTCAGGGCGAGTTCCACGGCAGGCTGAATGTGCGTCGACGGGGACGCAACCGCTGTCGGGAACAGGCTCGGTCGGTATTCCCCCGGGAGGTAGGCCACGTCGGCGCCGGCCGCGAATTCAATCAACCCGAAATCCTGGCCGGGATTGGCGTCGACGAGCCTCTGGATGAGTGAGAACGTGTCCATGTCGGATTGGGCGACCGTCAGACTGGCGGACCGATCGAGAAGGATCATCGTGGTCGTGTCCTGGCGAACGAGTGACAGTTCCGGACGAGACAGAGCAAGCAGGAGAAGAAGAACAATACCGATTCGCAGCGCCAACCGAGTCCAACGAACGCGGAGGGTCAGCCCGAGCGCGACAGCAATGAGCGGGAAGAAGACGAGTGCGAGTGGTGCGCCGAATCGGATCATGTGTATCGGCTTCCCAGCAGCCGGAAGACGGACCGCTTGCGAGCGACGAGTTCGGTGAGCAACAGGGCGATGACGATGCCGACAAGAAGCGGCCAAACGTCGATCCAGTACCGGCGGTCGGTGGATTCGACGATGTTTTCAGCTTCCGGGCTTCCGCCGACGTCGACGGTCGACTCCGAAGGAGCCACATTCACTGCGAGAGGGAAGACGCCGCGATCTGTGGTGAGCGTATACAAACCTGGCGCGTCCGGGAAGAAGAACATGTCGAGTTCGGATAGAGGGATCTTCCGTTGGTCAGGATCCTCGAGGCCCAGTATCGAGCCCCTCCCGAGCAGGGACACAGGGTCTCCAACGTGTGTCCATCCGTATGCCAGGGTTGCGGGCAGGCGGGTAACGCGGGACACGACGTTGCGGATCAACAGCGGCAGGTCCACGGCGAGCGGAAGATTCGTGCTCTCCAATCGCGCGGCGAAGAGCGTTACTTCTTGTGTTTCCGTCTGCCACGTCGCCAGGAGAGGTTCTCCATCCGTCTCCAAGATGATGGCCGCGTCATCGGGCAACGACACAGAAGGAGACGAGAAGACACGGATGTCTGCAGGCTGTAGCCCCGCAAGAAGAGGGTGGGCCGACAGGACGGCATTGAGTGAGAAACGTTCTCGTTCATCGCCTAGCGATGCGACCCCCTGCACCTCGCCGTTGACCAGGAAGACGCTGCCGGCGTACGAAGAAGGAAGCGTCGCTTGGTGAACGATCGTGATGTCCGCCTCTTCGGTTGCTGAGACGAGGGTGAATGGCGTAACGGCTCCGAGCGCGGCGGAGAGGTATCGATTGGGAGGGCCTATCCAACGTACGCGCAGGTCAAGCGGGCGATCGAGTGCGAAGTAGCGGTCGTTGTCCTCGGGGAGGTCATCCTCCGCTTCAAGCGCGACGGTGAACACCGTGCCCCTGGACGTGGGAAACGGCACGATCACCTGCTCGCCCGTCTCCGGTGGAAGGTACACTGCCACGGACGTCACAGCGGATTCATCGGAGACGCGAAGGGAAACGTCATGATCTGTCAGGGTGGCGTTCAGCACCTCGACGAACGCTGTCGCGCCCTGACCTGAGGGGTTCTCGCGAACGGAGAAGCCGGTGACGCCAAGATTTTCGCCTCCCGAAACCGTGATCCGCTCAACGTGTGCGGGAAGACTGCTCACCTCCCGATCGGTGATCAAGACAACACGATCGAAGCCGGACAGTCCCCCGAGGGCCGACAACGCATTGACCATGTCATCGATTGTCCCGTTGCCATTCCAAGTCGGCTCGGAGGTGTCCAGTGCGCGGGTGACGGAAGCGCGGCTTGATGCTCCATCGGTGAGGACGGTCGCCAGCGAGGAGAAACGGATGACGGATGTTCGAAGGGCTGGGTTCTGAGCGACGATGCTCTTGGCAGCATCGATCGCAAGCTCGTATCGAGTGCGGCCATTCTCCGTCATCGTTTGCATGCTGGCACTCGCATCGATCACGATGGCCAGCGCCGACAGGCGCTGCCGAGTGGAAGAGACAAGCGGCGTCGCCAGCGCGGCCACCAGGAGAAGGACGGACAGCACCTGAAGAAGCAGGAGTGGGTCGAGCAGCTGTCGGAAATGGATCTTCCGCGATCGCGCATCGTGCTTGAGACCCTCCCAAAGGAAGAGCGAGGAGACGTTTCGGCGCTTCAGCTTCGGGCGCAGCAATGCCAGCACCATCAACACGACGGCCGACAGTGCGAAGTAGAGCGCCCCCGAGAAGGCAAACGTCATCGCACGATCCCCCCTTCACGAAGGTCTTCGAAGAACACCTGCTCGAGCGTTCGTGTCGTGGGAATCGTGAACAGCGGAATCCTTTGGCCGTCCATCAGCGATTGCAGCTCAGCCTGATGCTTTTCGAACCTTTCTCTGTACGATTCGAGCGTGGTTCGCCCGAGGTTCAGGGTCACGAAGCGGCCCGTCTCGACATCGACGATCTGTGCCGTCTCATTCCCGGACGGATCGATCTCCTCGGGGGCGAGAATCTGGAGAACGGCCACTTCGTCGCCTCGATAGAGGAGACGCGCTACGGCATCCTTGACTCCGGTCGGGAAGAGAAGATCGCTGAGGATCAGGACCAGCCCTGTCTCGCGTGTCAGCGACAGGAAGTCCATCACCGACCTCTCGAACGCGGTCTCGTCTTGGGCCGTCAAGGTTGAGAGGGCCTGGTAGATTCGTCGGATGTGACTGGTCCCGTGTTGGGGGGGAATGCTCGCGAGTAGACGGTGGGCGAAGGGGAATATGCCCACCCGATCCATGCTCCGCAGCCCAAGGTGTGCCAGCGCGAGCGCCAATCGCGCCGCGTACTCGACCTTCGGGGGCGTGCCGAGCTGCATCGATGCGCTCACGTCGATCAGGAGGTAGATGGGAAGGTCGGATTCATGGATGAACGACTTAACGAGCAGCTTCTCGAGGCGCCCGTAGATGTTCCAATCGACGTACCGGATGTCGTCTCCGGGATGGTACTCACGATAGTCCGCGAACTCGACGCTCATGCCGGCACGAGGGGAGACGTGAAGGCCGGACAAGCGCCCTCCGAGCCGGCCCTTGGTCATGAACTGCAGGCGCCCGAGGCGGCGCAGGAAGACTTCGTCGAGTAGGTAGTCCATCGCTAGACCGTGATGGCCTTCTGAATGTCGTCGAGCAGCTCCGGGACCGTTACCCCCTCGGCCTCGCCTCGGAAGTTGAGGAGGAGCCGATGGACGACCGCGGGCACCAGCATGGCCTCGATATCCGCCGGGCGCACGTTGGGCTGCCCCTCGAGAAGGGCGTGAGCCTTCGCCGCCATGATCAGCGCGATCGCCGCGCGCGGACTCGCTCCGTACTCCACGAAATCACGTACACGGCCCGGCGCAGACGGGTCGGAAGGTCTCGTTGCATGGACGAGGCGCGCCGCGTAGCTCCGGAGAGCCTCAGCGACGGGGATCTCTCGTACGATCTGCCGGGCAGCGATGATGTCATCCTTCGAGGCAACCGGCTCGGGAAGCGTGATCCCTTGTCCTTCGGTGTTCCTAATCGTGATCTCGGTGAGTTCATCCAGCGTAGGATAGGAGATGACGGCCTTCAGCATGAACCGATCCACCTGTGCCTCGGGCAGAGGGTAGGTCCCCTCCATCTCGATCGGGTTCTGCGTCGCGAGCACGATGTAGGGCTCATCCAAAGGATACGTCGTCGCGCGAACCGTGACCGTACGCTCCTGCATTGCCTCCAACAGCGCAGACTGCGTCTTCGGGGTTGCACGGTTGATCTCGTCGGCAAGGACGATGTTCGCGAACAGAGGTCCCGGGGAGAACGTGAATTGTCGATGTCCGTCTTCCTCTGTCAGAATGTCGGTCCCGATGATGTCCGCCGGCATCAGATCAGGCGTGAACTGAATCCTTGAGAACTTCAAACTCAGCGCGCTTCCCATCGCTCGCACGAGGAGGGTCTTTCCCAGACCCGGGACGCCTTCCACCAAGACGTTTCCCTCGCAAAGGAGTGCGATCAGTGCGAGCTGAACGATAGACTGATGTCCTACGATGACGCTGGCGATGGCAGACTGCAGCCGCCCAAACATGTCCATCGTGGCCTGAACATCCTGTTGCGTACTCATGGTTCTCCTTCACTGCTTATGAGCTCGAAGTAGCGACGCACCGTCGCGAAGGCATCTTGCGGCAGCGCCCGGGTGTCAAGAATCGTCTGGACGCGCGCGTAGTCGACCGTGGGTCGTCGGTTTTCATCAGGCACTTCTCCATTCGTTGGGAAGTCGATCGGAACTCCACCGGTGATGTATTCGTAGACCTCTCCCGCCTCGCCAAGCTGGCCGGGCAGCGGCGCTTCCACAAGAGAAGGCGCCGTATCGCTTTCGTCTCCGAAGCCGCTCATTGGGTAGGTGCCCTCTTCATCGCTCGCTCCCGGCCCCGGCTGAGGCAAGTAGCCGCTCGTTTCGTCCAGGTCCGAACCTTCCTCCGCGATGAGCATTTCGGCTAGCTGCGCCTGCTGTCGGGCGTACTCGGAGATGAGGTCAAGCTGATCCTGAACTTCCTCAGGATCATCCTCCAAGAGAACAGCCTCCAAGGCGCCTCGAAGATCCATCGGAGCCGCTTCCGAGAGTGCGGAAAGCCTGTCCAGCTCGTCGTCGCTCAGCGGTCGGGCTCCATCCTCGCGAAGGGATTTGAGCAGAGCGGCCGTATACGATTCCACCTCGGCCGCATCGAAATCCTCCGGGACCTCCGATTCGCTCGCCTGTTCCGGATCCCTCGCGGCCAGCAGATCCTCCAATGCTAGGGCGATCCAGTCGCCGGGGGCTTCGTCGGCACTCTGTCGCTCGTCAAGGAGGTCTTCGACGTCAGCAGTAGCGGAGTCGGCCGGGTCCGCGCTCGCCGTCGCTGCTACATCAGACGAGACCGAGGGGGCGGCTATTCGATCCGCCTCCCCGATGATGACCAACACGACAATCGAGATTGCGCACATGAGGCCGACGGCGAACTGACTCCATGTGCGAGGTGACAGGCGATAAACGCGGCGCCATCCCTCACTTCCTTCCTCGACTGCGTACGCAAGCCTGTCGTAGAAGACCGAAGACGGGTTCGATGCGCTGAGGACGTGCAGAGAGCTGATCCGCGCTTCCAGATCCAATTTACGGTCAAGGTCAAACAGAATCTGCGGTACACGGTAGGCGCGACGCGACGCGATCAACGTCAAGACGAGGGGAACCGCCAAAGCCATCGCGAGAAGGACGAGGAGGGTGATCTCCGTCGCGCTTGAAGAGAGAGGTGCAAAGCGCACGCCAAGCGCGAGAACGAGGCCCACACAGCCAGAGACGAAGAGGCTGCGAGACAGGAGGACCGCGTAGCCATGCCGCCGCGCCGCCGAAACGGCGGCGCTCACGAAGTCATCGAAGCGGAACATGAGACCACCTCGACGACTCTCTTCGGATCAAGAGGAGCGCGATCAAGACCCCGACAGGCGGGATGGTGAACAGCACGGAGAGCTCGGCCGCTGAGGCGCCTGCGTACAGACGGATCATCCCGGACAACGGGCTGAGAAGCGAGAAGAGGCGTACACCAGGCGGAGCGAAGTGAAACGCCATGGGAAGCGCGATGATGGCTGCAGCGATTGCGTAGCGCGCGACGCCACTATCGCGGCCGGCCCTTGTGCCGCGCGCTTCCAGCCACTGCGCGATCGTCGCGAAGAAGATCGAAACGATCAGGCTGTACGCGCCAATCCAGACGATGACAATCCGGTCGAGCGGCAAGAGGATGATTCGGATGTAGATCAAATAGGGCATCGTGAACAACAGACCGAGAAACAGATGGGCGGCTGCCTGGACCAGACACTGTGCGCGCCACTGCCTCAGCGGGACTCCGGCGCTCCCTCGGTTGATACCGAAAAACGAGAAGGAAAGAACGTAAACCACGAAGAAGGCAAGAGGCGTGCCACGACTGAGCGGCGACTGGAGGATCTCGTTGACGAACGTCGCCGACGGCATGGAGAAGACGAGCGCGACGCCCGGCACCAGTATAAGAAGTGCGAAGGACGACAAGGTTTCGTCATCTCTGAAGATGCGTGGGAAGCTCCTCACTCGTCCCCCTCCTCCACCAGATGCAGCTGGACATCTCTCACTTCTATCGGCACTTGCGTGCCCGGAACCTCTCTCGTGCGATCGGACACCGCCAGCAGCCACGTCCCGGCATCGAGGCGATACTCCTTGATGATGGCTTCCAGAAGCTCCCCGTAGAGAGACCGGTTGCCTACGCTCCGCACGGGAATCCTGTCAGCAAGCACAGCCGACGAGTCGCCTGGGGGGATCCGTGGAATCTGGTACAGGTAACCATCGACGAGGACGAACCCAACGTCAAGCTCGTAGAACAGCGTGTTCGATATCTGGACCGTCATCGCCCTTCTGTCGAGGGCGAAGGACATCAGGCGCCGCGGCGAGCCGTAGTGACGGAAGTCGCGGACTTCGTTGGCCTGAATGGCGAATTGAAACAGCCCCTCGTCGGTGGCGGACGAGAATGACGTGTGCGGCGTGCTGTTCACCAGCGCATAGGTTGGCACGCTCACCTTGTCGCGCGGTATGCTGGCGGTCCGCGTGGTCGCCGGTGATACAAAACCGGCGTAACCTAGTGAGATACCGTGCGTTGCATGCGTCTGAATACTGAAATCTAACTGGAAAAGCTCAACAAGCTGTTTCGCAGGGTTTGCATAGAAACCGGACCAAACCGACACTCCGACCAGTAGCGCTACTACAGCCAACACGGTAATGCCCATCACTAGAGGATTTCCCGTCGCTCGTCTGCGTGCGATTCCCCAGCGAAGCGCCGCGACGCAGCCGAGGATGATCACGACGAGGGTTGGGGCAATCAAGTAGATGGGGCGCGGGACGCGCATGCTGCCGCGAAACTCGCTACCGAAACGGAGAAGGGAGTACCAGTCAGCGCCGGGAATCCGAGCTCCGATGTCTGCCATCCGATCAGCCGCCAGGTCGGGGGCTCGGACGCTAACCACGGAGACAGTTCCTGCGCCGTAGGTCGTTTGGTACAGCAGTGGGCTTCCCGCCTGATTGTCGGAGAGGACGACCGGAATGGACTCCATTGGCTCTCCAGCCAAGTAGGGCGTCCCGTCCGGGAAGTGACCCATCGTGGTTTCGCGCAACGGGAACAGCTTGCGGAATGCCGGTGACTCAATCTGGTAGTAGTCCTCCCCCGTGAAGACGACGATGGAGCCGCCGGCGAACACCCACTGGGCGATGGCCTGCCAGGCTGCGGTGCTGATGCCGCCTCCGTTGATCCACAGGCTGTCGACGCTCTCGTACGCCCACCACTCCGTGGGGAGTTCAGAGGGTGAAACGACCACCTCCAGTGCACCAAGAGGGATCGCTGGACCGCTCACAACAGGGAAACGGGCGGTTCGCTGGAAGAGGCGGACGTTCGTCGACTGCTCGACGATCAAACGTCCATCGGAGGAGAGCACCGCGACGTCGATCGGATTGAGTGGATCGAAGATCGGAATCGTTCCGGCGTACGTGCCGTTGTCCAGCGTTCCGTGGACCAGATCGACGGTTACGACGTCCGGGTTCTGGTCAATGGCGCCAATGCGTTGTGTGACGCGCAGGATGCCGTCGATCGGGGTATCTACTCCGCTGAGATCAATCCGTATCGGGGCATACCGGCTCGCCATAACGCTCGAGGAGTAGCCCACGTGGATTTCGAGACGCTGAGCTTGTGTCGCGACGGCGCATGACAGGATCCCCACCGCGACGCAGAGTAGCGCTTTCGAGTATCGATTCGACACGAAATACCGTCTCTTCTACCGGAGAAGTTACGAGAGCAGGGATCCAACGCGGAATTGTAGGCAGTTCGTCCGCGAATGCAAGGTGGCTGCAGCGGCGACCTACTGCGGCAGATTGTCCACAGCGATCGCGGCATCCTCACTGAGCACGTCGGCGTAGATCTGGGTCGTCTGGACCGAGCGGTGCCCCAACTGCTTCTGCACGAGCCGGAGGTTGTACTTCGATGCGCGATAGAGCATGGACGCGTAGGTGTGTCGGCACGAGTGAATCGAGAACCTCTGTGGGAGCCCCACTGCCCCGGCGTTGGCGCGGAAGATGCGGTAGACGGCCGTACGCGTTAGCGCGCCGCCTCTTGAGGAGACAAACAGCGGAGCGTGAGACGCCGTCGATTCGCCAAGACGCTCTTTGTACCCGATGAACTGTGCAAGATGGTTGCGAAGCGCCGAGCCGACGCGAACGCCACGTTTCTTGTCGCCTTTCCCGCTCCGCACGATCAGCGAGGCGTGTTGACGGTCGAGGATCACATCGCGTACCCGCAGGGCGCAGATCTCGGAAACGCGCAATCCCGAGTCGAGGGCCACGTGAAGGATCGCCCAGTCCCGCACGGGCCGTTCTCGGCCGTCGACGGAGCCGTTCTCGGCACGGCGGCGGCAGTGATCCTTGAGGGCGGCCACCTCATCGGGGGCGAGGAAATCCTCATGGGTGATCTCGAGTGGCATGGCCCTCCTTCTGGGGCGCCCGTGGAGGGGTGCCCCTCCGTTTCGGTCGTGTGGAGGGTTGTCTCCCTCTCCGAGCGCCGGCGGAAGGGTAGTGGGCGCAACCGAATCGAGGAGAGACAACTGTCGCAACAAAAGGGTACTTTTGTTGCGAGAACGCGGCTGGTACAGCGAAAACCCTATTCTGTTCTGTCTTTCCGTGTACGCGAGCGGTACAACCATTCGGTGCGAAGGAACTCTAGGGTCCGATCTGAGGTCGGCTGGAGGCGTTCGAGGTGGTTTACGGGGCTCTCAGTCGATCGAGTATCGCTCGACGATCTTCTCTTCCTCCCCAGCGATGTCGGCGATCACTTCGACGTAGGGGGCGAGGGTCGAGTTCTTCAGCTTCTCGCGAAGGAGATTGTCGAGCTGAAAGATGCCGGCGGAGTTGGACATCTCGATGGCGATTCGGATTGGCCGCGTCTCCCCCGCGCCGAGCCTCACCTTCCGGATCGCCATCGCTGAGACCGAATGGATGGTCTGCTCGCCGGTCGAGAACGGGATGCGGGCCCTTCCGGACTCCATGTCGAGTGCGTCGGCCACCTTCACAACCCCGGCTTCGATCGTAAGCGGTTGGATGTCGCGCTGGTGGGCGTAGATGGCATGGAGTGTTTCCCCCTTGACGATCGTCTTCGTTCGGTCGTCGTAGAGGCCCTCGAGGAACTCGTCGATCAGCGGAGCCGCGAGAACGAGAGAGAGCGTCTCGTGGTTGCGGCGGTGGATGACATGGCCAATGTCGTGGAGAACGCTTGCGAGCACGACGATCGTCTCGGCGTCCTCGCCGCGCAGACCGTGATCGGTCACTGCGCTCGGCGATACGTCCGCTTCGACAAGGAGCCGCAGAAGCTTCAGGCCGATGTTAGCGATGATCCGAATGTGAACGGGGCCATGATCGTTGATGTGCATCCGATCGACCGCGGTCACGTTCGAGCTTGTCCAGAGGGCATCAAGCGACGCAGACTGATCGAGGCGCTCAACCAGTCGTTCGAGGGTCTCGTTTCCTCGTGTCGGGAGTCTAAGTTGCATCGACATCCTCCCGGAGCCGCTCCCACCACGTGGGGAGATCTCTCTGCGTCGCAGGTACGGCCGATTGGAGGCGCGTTTCGAGATACGCGACACGTTTGCGCAGAAACGCGATCTCCTGGCGCAGGACGTTCGCAGCGGACGCGGTTTCATGAGGTTTCGTATCGTGCGATACGAAACGTGGCGAAACACCAGTTTCTGTACTAGCCTGCGCGGACGTCTTAGCTCGCAGAACTGCGCTCGCCTCCGTGATCGTTAGTCCGCTATCGTACAATTCCTGCAGCTGTCGCAGCAATGTGGCGCCTTCGTCCGTGATGAGGATCTGGTTGTTGGGCCCGCGGCGCAGATGATCCGCCAAGACGTCTTTGATCGCATCGATGCGATTTCGGACTTGATGGGTCGTGGCGAGGTCGAGCGTCTTCCGGAGGCTGCTGATCGTGTGCATCCTGAAGTGAACGATACGCGAGGATGAGGAGGGGGGCAAACGCGAATTGTGAGGCCGGCGGGAATCGAGTAGCCTTCTTCGGCCATGGCGATCGTGCGACTCACGGAAGAGCTAACGCGGAAGATTGCCGCGGGTGAAGTGATCGAGCGCCCCGCTTCGGTGGTGAAAGAGCTCATCGAGAACGCGATGGACGCCAGAAGTGAGAGCATCGCGGTCGAGATCGCCGCGGGAGGCACGCTTTCGATCGTTGTCCGGGACGATGGCGTCGGGATGAATGAAGCGGACCTCCGGCTCTCGGTCGAGCGCTACGCCACGAGCAAGATTCATACGGAAGCGGATCTCGATTCCATCCGTACGCTCGGGTTCCGCGGTGAGGCATTGGCCAGCGTTGCGGCGGTGTCGAGACTGCGCATCCTTTCCCGCGCTGGGGACGCCTTGGACGCGTGGGCCCTCTCAATGAGCGCGGGGAGCCTGGTGAGCATCGCACCGGAGGCTCGGGGGCCGGGTACGACCGTCGAGGTGAAGGACCTCTTCTTCAATCTGCCCGCGCGCGCCCGTTTCCTCGGCACGCCGAGGACCGAGTTCCTCCACGTGAACCGCGTGATCCAGCGGATGGCGCTTCTTGCGTATGACGTGGGATGGAAGCTGACGCACGATGGGCGATGCGTGTTCGACGTGCCGAAAGCCGCAACCCTTCTCGACCGAATCGGTCAGGTGTACGGTGTCGACGTGGCTCGCGCGTTGATTCCTCTCGAAGGGCATCGCGGGGAGGTCAAGATTGCAGGATTCACCAGCCGACCGGACCTGAGACGAGGGAACCGTCGCGACCAGCTGTTCATCGTGAACGGCCGCCTGGTCGCCGATCGGGGTCTGAGTTTCGTGTTGGCGAGCGCGTATCGAGGACTGCTACGGCCGGGCGGGTATCCGATTGCGATTGTTCGGATCGACGTGCCGCCCGAACAGCTCGACGTCAACATCCATCCACGCAAGGAGGAAGTGCGCTTCGCCGCGTCGCGCCATGTTCAGGATGCGCTGGCGGCTGCGCTCCACCAAGCGCTTTCGAGTCCACGTATGGTTGCTCCCATCGTTCCGACGGCCGGAGGCGCCGTGCCGGTTGGCCCCGCAGCTGGCGAAGTTCGCGAGGGCGTCGGCAAGTCGCTTTCTTTCGATTTGCAGACCGCGATCTCCGCGAGTACGCGAGACCGAGAGGCCGAGAAAGTGAGGGTCGCGGGGGATCGTCGAGTGATTGGGCAGCTTCAGTTCACGTACCTGCTTGTCGACGCTCCGGAGGGTCTGGAGATCGTCGATCAGCACATCGCTCACGAGCGGGTGCTGTACGAGCGTCTGCGGGCGCAGGCACAGGAACATGGGATCGCCAGACAGCTGTTCCTGTTGCCCGTTCGGGTCGAGGTCTCGTTCGAGGTTGCTGCCCTGCTGTCTGCGCATAAGGAGAGGCTCGAGCGGGTCGGCATCGTGCTCGATGAATTCGGCGGCGGGACGTTCCTGTTCCGCGAGTACCCGCGGATGCTCGCCGATGAGCAGACGCAGCGGGGTTTCCAAGAGCTGGTCGAAGGGTTAGCTGAAGCTCTGGAAGGCGAAGGCGAAGGCGATCTGGAGGGTGTGTTGTTCGATCGTCTGATGAGCCAGATGGCTTGCGGCGCCGCAGTCAAGGCCGGCGAGCGTCTTACGCTCACGGAAGCTCAGCGCTTGGTGGAGAGGCTGATGGAACTCGAGAACCCATACGTCTGTCCACACGGTCGCCCGATCATCTTCCGCGTTGCACGAGAGGATCTGGATCGGCGATTTCGACGAACCTAGGCCGGAACGAGAACGCGAAGCGCGTTGGGGACGACCTCGACGCGGAACGGCTCTCGCGGCAGTTTGTACGGCTCCCCATCGACGTGAGCGACGAGCTTCGACGGGGATGAGACCGTGACGCTCTCGACTTGACGGTAATGGACGCACGAGAGACCCAGGTGTTTGCCGGCGCGAGCCTGGGGTAGGCGGATGAGGCGCTCCAGTCGGGGGAAATCGCCGACCGCCGCAACGTCGATTCGGCCATCGTCGACCTTTGCCAAGGGCGCGAGCTTGAATCCTCCTCCGCAGAACGGGCCGTTCGCGATGCCCAGCGAAAGGCATTTGAACTCAAGGTTCCAGTCCTCCGCCGTCAGCGTGATCGGAAACGCCTTGAAGCGGAAGACCTCCTTGACGGCGGCGGTGAGGTAGGCGGGGACTCCGCGCAGGCGCTCCATTTTCAGAACATCGCGGGCGACCTGTGCGTCGATGCCGACCCCCAAGCCATTGACGACGCAACGATCCTCTGCGACCCTGCCGACATCGATCGTCCGCGTCGTGCCGTGCATCAGCACGTCGAGCGCGTCGATCGGATCGATGGGGATTCCGACGGTCCGGACGAAGTCGTTGCCGTTTCCCGCGGGGATCACGCACAGAATGGCGTCGAAGCCTTGTAGCCCGTTGGCGACCTCGTTCACCGTGCCGTCGCCGCCCATCGCGACGATGTGCGTGAATCCGGCCTCAATCCCCATCTTGCAGACGTCGGTCGCTTCCAGAGGCTCATTCGTGAAGTGGAGGTCGTAATCGATTCCACGACGGTCGAGTTCGGCGCGTACCTTGGGAAACAGATCCTTGCACCGGCCATGCCCCGCGATCAGGTTGACGATCAGGAAGTATTTCCGTCCTTCCATGACGCCATGCTACGCGTCTGGTCTCGCCTCTGTCAAGAAACGCGGTTTACTGCTGGCATCACACGTCCTCAGGAGTGACCTGAAAACGCTGGTTTGATCGCACGGAGAGCGACGAACGAGCCACGCTCCCAGCCTTCGGCCGGCGTCTCGACGCGATCGTTGGCGGCCACGGGATCGGCCATCAGGGTGCACGTCGAACACTCCAGGTGAAGACCCGCGGCCGAAAGCGCCGCGACCACGGCGGCGCGCGGCCGTAGGATCGCCTGGCGGAAGAACGGGTCCTGGGCGGCCGCTCCCGTGTACATCCGCCCGAACGGACTGTCGGAAGGGATGAAGGCGACGATTGCGGTGCCACCGGCAACAAGAACCCTGGTCACTTCCGTGAACGCGCGCGCCATGTCGTCGAGAAAGCAGAGCGTCGTGATGAGAAACACGGCATCCATCGATCTGTCCGCGAGCGGTAGATCCTCAGCAACACCGTTCAGTACTTCGATCCCCCGGGCTCTGGCAAGGCCCGCGATCCCTTCGGCCGGTTCGACGCCGGTGTCGATTTCCAGGGCGGAGGCGAAACGCCCCGAACCGACGCCGATCTCGACCCAGCGGCCCGGCTCCGGCAGGATCTGTCGGATTGCCAGAAGCTCCGACGCGAACACGTTGGCGTTTGCGTCGAACCACGCGTCGTACTCGGCGTACCGGGTCTCGAACGGGGTCTCATGCACCGGTCTTCTCCCCCTTTAGCACCAGCTGCATCACATCGTCCCTGGCGTGAGCGAAAGCAGGCCCAAGTCGCGCGGCCTTCTCGCGCGGCGTGAGGTCGATCACCCGCTCGCCCAGGACGTGTGCGGGCCGTTCGGTGAAGACGATCACGCGGTGGGAAAGGAAGATCGCTTCCTCGAGATCGTGTGTGACGAAAATGAGCGTTCGCGCGAGTTCCGCCATCAGGTCCGCCATCCATGCCTGCAGACGATGGCGCGTCAGCGTGTCGAGCGCACCGAACGGCTCGTCGAGTACGAGCGAGTCGACTCCGGCCAGAACGGCGCGAAGGAGTGCGGCGCGTTGCTTCATTCCCCCCGAGAGTTCGTGAGGATAGGCGTTCTCGAACCCGGCCAATCCGAAGCGATGGAGGCGTTCAGCCACGGCGTCCCGCCGGCGCTTCCGGTCTGACCCCGCGACCTGCATCGGCAGCTCCACGTTCTCGAGTACCGTCTTCCATGGCAGCAAGAGCGTCTCCTGCGGGAGGTACCCGGCGCGCGATAGCCGGCTCAGGACCGAACCTCCATCGTGGGTCTCGAGGCCGAGCAGAATGCGAAGAAGCGTCGTTTTTCCGCAACCCGAAGGTCCTAAGAGGGCGACCCGCTCGCCCCGGCCGACGTGAAGAGACACGCCGCGCAGGACCTCGAGGTCGGCGAAGCACTTGGAGACGCCCTCGGCCGAGACGATCATCCCTCGTCCTCCTCGGGGAGGTAGACGTTGGTGAACGCCGCGAGCGGATCGATGGCCGTCTCGATGAGGCCATTCTCCAGTGCCCACGCAGCGAACCCGGACCAGACCTTCTCTTCCTGCCGCCCCCACTCGCTGGTGACGGTCACGGATTCCCCTGCGAGCCACTGTTGCGACGCCAGGACCAGTTCGCGGTCAAGCTCCGGCGCGTAGTCAAGCAAGAGTTCTGCCGAGGCTGCGGGAGCCAGCGCTGCGGTCGTATACCCCTGCGCGACGGCTTGGAGGAACCGGGCGACCAGATCCGGACGGTCGGAGATCGTCCGTTCGCTCGTGATCAGAACGGGTGTGTAGTAGTCGAGAACCTCCGCTTGATCGCGTAGTGGGAGGAAGTCGAAAGCGATCCCCTCAAGCTCTGCGTGGACTCCCTGCCAGCCGTAGAAAACCCAGTAGAAGTCGGCGATGTCGAGCCGCACCGCGGTCGTGAAGTCGATGGTCCCGATGTTGACGAACTCGACGTCGTTGGCATCGGCGTCGTCCTGTTCCATCACCGTTCGGATTATCACCTCTTCCATCTCGCTTCCCCATCCCGCGTACGTCTTCCCGGCGAAGTCGCTCGGCGACCGGATCTCCCGATCGGAAGGCGACGCGAAACCGGACGTGTTGTGAGGGAAGAGGGCGGCGACGGAGACGACGGGGATCCCTTGCGCGCGTGCCATCGTCACGTACTCCTGACTCGTGATCCCGAAGTCGGCGTGGCCAACGGCGACGAGCTGCAGGGCGACCGTCGGCCCCGGCTCGACCAGGCGCAGCTCCAACTCAACGTCACGGAAGAATCCGCGCTCTTCAGCTACCAGCAGTCCGGTGTGGTTCGTGTTCGGCGTCCAATCGAGGGCAACGCGAACCCCTTCCGCTCGATCGAACAAGCCGCAGCCGACGATGGTCGCAAGGAGAGCGCCCCCCAGGAGCAGTACTGCACCGAACGCGAAGTACCTCATTGCCGCCTCCTTTTCATCCACGGTGTGAGCGCCCGGCCGATGGCATCCACCGACTTGAAGAGCCCATAGCTGAGAAGCATCACGATCAGAATCGCACCAAACATGCGGTCGACGCGGACGGAGCTGAGTGCCCGTGTCATGTACACGCCCATCCCCTTCGCCCCGCCGAGCCACTCGCCGATGACCGCGCCGAGCACGCTGTACGTTGCCGCGATCTTCGCCCCCGCCACGATGTTCGGAAGGGTCGCCGGGATGTACAGGTGGCGGTACCGATCTCGCGCGGTCGCGCCGTAGGTCTCAAGGAGCTCCCGATAGGCCGGATCGACGGCCCGGAAGCCCTCGTACGCGCTGACCGCAATCGGAAAGAAGCAGACGAAGGCGACGATCAGCGTCTTTGCCAGGACGCCAAACCCGAACCAAATCAGGATGAGGGGCGCGATGGCAATCAACGGTATGGCCTGGGAGAGGACGAGCGGGGGATAGAGCAGATCCCGAGCGAGAATGGAGGCATTCATCGCCATGCCGAAGAGCAACCCGAGGAGAATGGCAAGCGCGAAGCCCGTCGACGCTGCGAGGACCGTCATGCCAACGTGCGGACCGAGGAAAGAAAGGTCGTTCAAGATCGCGCGAACCGTCGCCGTGGGAGACGGGAGGACATAGGCGGGGACGGGCAGGAGCCACGTTGCCGCCTGCCACAGGAGGACAAACAGAACAAGACCGATCACCCATCGATGGGAGGCCATACGGGATCTCGTGCGCGCAGGCGCTGGAGGTTGATCAGCCACCAGCGGCACCTTCCTTGGGTTCATGAACGACGAGAAGGAGCCCGGCTTCGACGATGATCCGGACGGGAATCCGCGCGACTTCATTCGACACACCACGAGAGGCCGCGCGACGCAGTTTCTCACTGCGAAGTCGATAGCGAAGCCCATCGGTTGTCACGAGGGCGGAGTCCGAGAACGGAATCAGAGACACGCGATCGCCTGGTCTGACGTCACTCAGGGTTGCCTCGCCGTCGACGAGGCGGGCCGTCTCGTCGCCCGCGACGAGCAGGATAGGGACACTCGCATGGATGCCCTTCTCCAGCAAATGGAGGCCGGTGAGTGCGTGGTCGAGTCGCTCGCCGAGCACCCCGAAGAGGATGATCTGCGACGGATCCCTGCGCAGGGCGTGTTCGAGTGCGAGTTCCAGATCCGTCCAGTCCTTGTCGCGAGCAAAGGTATGAACGACAGGACCAACGGCCTCGGCAAGCGTCTTTCGCTCAGCTCCCTGAATCGAGTCAAGGTCACCGACAATCTCGTCGACGTGAACGCCATGCGCGAGTGCTTTCGAGTATCCGCCGTCTGCTGCGATGATGTGGTCGGCTGACGCAACGACCCGACGGAGCCGCTCCGGGCTCGACCAGACACCGTTCGCCAAGATCAACACCGTTTCCGCTCGCATGACGACGGGGGATTCTCCAGGATTTCTGCGACCCTACCAACGAACATCCCGGACTCCGTAGGAGCTCCGGGATGCATCCTCAATCCCTGCGCTGGCATTACCCAGATCAGGTTCAGTGGGTCGAGGTTGCCCTCCTCTCAGCCCAGTCTCCTGAGCTCCCCGCAGGTGAAGCGTACACAACGAGCCGACAGACGACAAGCGGACGCCGTCGGTGCCGCTTCGCTTACCCGCGCTTCCTCACCGGCTGCCGGTTTTGCTGCGTATTGCCGAAGATAGTTACGCTATCGCGGTGTGAAGTCGGTGCTGTCGTCGATACCGGCTACGGTGTGGGCGATCAACTTGGCTGCGTGGTCCGCGTCATCGAGGTGGATCAGTTCGCAAGGGCTGTGCATGTAGCGGTTGGGGATCCCCAGAACCGCTGCCGCGTTCCCCGCGCCGACAACCTGCATTCGCCCGCCATCCGTCGGGGTGACGCGCGGGTACCCTTCCACCTGAACTGGAATCTTGTTCGCCTTGGCTGCCTCGATCATCCGTCGGAACAGCTCCGGGTTGATGTTCGGCCCGCGGGTCACTTGAGGGCCCTTCCCGAGCGACAGCTCACCGTGTTTGATCTTTGCGTCGTCCATGCTCGGGGTGTCGGTTGCCTGGCCGACGTCGACGGCGATCGTCACCGCCGGATCGAGGCCGCACGCACCGACCGTGGCACCCCGGGCTCCGATCTCCTCTTGCGTGGTGGCGACCGCGTACACGGCAGCCTTCGGCTTCATCGTCGACAGGAGACGCAGCGCCTCGAGGACGACAAACGCACCGATCCGGTCGTCCAACGCGCGTGCGACCACCGTGTTGTTACGCACTTCGACGAAACCGTAGTCGACGACGGCTGGATCGCCGATCTCCACGAGCGACAGCGCCTCTTCCTTGTCCTTGACGCAGATGTCGATCCAGAGGTCCTCGATCTTGACGACCTTCTTGCGGTCTTCCGGCGTCATGACGTGAATCGCCTTGCGCCCGATGACGCCGAGGATGTCGCCTTTCTTCGTGCGAATGTGAACGCGCTGCCCCGGAAGAACTTGCGGATCCCAGCCGCCAAGCGTCTGGAACGACAGAAAACCCTGATCGTTGACGTAGGTGATCATCAGGCCGATCTCGTCGACGTGACCGGCGAGAACGATCTTCGGGCTGCCGGTCTCGTTGATCACGGCGAACGTGTTCCCGAGGACGTCCTTCCACGTGCGGTCGGCGAACCCATCCGCCTCGGACTTCCAGACGGCCGAAGCTTCCTCCTCAAACCCTGTCGGGCACATCGTGCCCATGAACCGCTCTAGAAACTTGATCCGCTCTTTCTCCACGCTCTTCCTCCCTTACGTGCTGGTTCCACAGTCTACTCCAGCCTCGGAGTGCCCTCCACCGCAGCACGGCCGAGGCGGCGCATAGACCGGTCCCCGCCCGCGTTGAATATCAAAACCGGCCTTCGATATACTGAACCCCGATGGACAACCTTGGCGCACGCCTTCGTGATGCCCGAACACGACGCGCATGGACGCTGGAGACGCTCTCCGCGCAATGCGGCCTGTCAACCGGGTTCCTGTCTCAAGTAGAGCGCGGTCTGTCGACGTTGTCCATCGTCTCGCTGTCGGCGATCTGCCGTGCGCTCGACCTTCCGATCGGGGGCTTGTTCTCTGCGAGCGGTCCGCTTGACGGAGCCGCTCCAGGGGTCACCAAGGCGGTCGACCAGCTGCAGATCCGGATTGGCGATTCGCCCGTCGCGTATCGCTACCTATCGAGCCAGCTCCCCGAGAGCCCCGTCGAGGAGCTGCTGATCGCAGAGTTTCCGCCTGGCTTCAGGCAAGATGACTCGACGCACGAAGGGCAGGAGTTCGGCTACGTTCTGGGCGGGGCCCTTGCGCTGATTGTGGACGGGCACGCACACGAACTCGCGACCGGTGACAGCTACAAGATCGCCGCCTCCGAGGCCCATGGATACCGAACACGCGAGGGGGAAGGCGCCAAGGTGTTGATGGCGGTCACGCAGCGGTTCATCGAGCCGCCGAGGAAAGGAGCCTAGGTGAGCGAGCGACGGATCGCGAATCATCCGATCGTGCAGCGAGAAGGGGAGAGCTCGGTTACGTTCACCTTCGGCGAGCGCTCGATCGATGCGCTCGCGGGAGAGATGATCTCCTCAGCGTTGTACGCGAACGGCATCAGGGTCTTCGGACATCACCCTCGGGACGGCGCTCCTCAGGGGCTCTTCTGCGCCAACGGGCAGTGCTCGCAGTGCATGGTGCTGGCAGATGGGGTGCCTGTGAAGGCGTGCATGACGCCCGTGACCTCTGGGATGCACGTGGAGCCGCTCGATCGCCTACCCGACCTCCCGATTGTGGCGGAGGCTCCGGAAATGACCGACGTCGAGACAGTCACTGTCCCCGTCCTCATCCTCGGTGGGGGGCCCGCCGGGCTGTCGGCAGCGATCGAACTCGGTCAGCGCGGTGTGAGCACGATCCTGGTGGACGACAAGGATCGGCTCGGAGGAAAGCTGGTCCTGCAGACGCATCGCTTTTTCGGCTCGATCAACGCGGTCTACGCCGGGACGCGCGGTGTCGACATCGGAGCGCGCCTTGGGAAAGAGGTCGCCGCGCTCGACTCGGTCGCTGTTTGGCTGAACAGCACCGCATTGGCCGTGTTCGGCGACAAGCGAGTGGGGATCTTGCGAGGGGATCGATACACGCTCGTCGAGCCGCAGGTCCTGCTCGTCGCCACAGGCGCGCGCGAGAAGTCTCTGGTCTTTCAAGGAAACACGCTCCCCGGCGTCTACGGCGCCGGTGCCTTCCAGACGTTGGTCAATCGCGATCTAATTCGCGCCGCCGACCGGCTGTTCATCGTCGGTGGAGGGAACGTCGGCCTGATCGCGGGGTATCACGCGCTGCAGGCCGGGATCGACGTCGTCGGACTCGTCGAGGCGCTCCCCGAGTGCGGCGGCTACAAGGTCCATCGGGACAAGCTCGCGCGGATGGGGGTTCCCATCTACACGTCACACACCGTCCTGAGCGCGAACGGCGAAGAGCAGGTGGAATCGGTCACCGTCGCTCGCATCGACAACGACTTCCAGCCTGTGCCGGGATCCGAGAGATCCTTTGCGTGCGACACCGTCCTCATCGCGGTCGGCCTGGATCCGGTCGACGAGTTCCTCCGTTCGGCGCGCGAGGTCGGGCTGAGCGCGTTCGCCGCCGGCGACGCCGAAGAGATTGCGGAAGCATCGGCCGCCATCTTCTCCGGCAAGATTCGCGGACTCGAGATCGCCCGCGAGCTCCTCGTCGCCGACGCGCCTGTCCCGGAGGATTGGGCGAGAATGGGCGAAGTCCTCAAGTCCAAGCCGGGCGACGTGGACACACAGATCGTCATGCAGCAGGAGTTCCACGGAGATGTCTTCCCGGTCCTGCATTGCTCGCAGGAGATCCCATGCAACCCGTGTACGTCGGTCTGTCCGCAGGGGCTAATCCACATCGACGAAGCCGACATTCGCGCGTTGCCGAGGTTCCTCGGTCAAGAACTGGGCAAGACCTGCGTCGGCTGCGAGCGGTGCGTCACGATCTGCCCGGGGCTTGCGATCACGCTCGTCGACGGCCGCACCGACCGGCTGAATCCGCTGGTCACGATCCCGTTCGAATTCGAGCAAGACCGGCTCGCCGCCGGGGACACCGTAGACGTCCTCGACACCGTCGGCAAGCCGCTCGGCACCGTCACTGTCGAAGAGGTCAAAGCGATTTCCGCCAACGATCGCACCGTCCTCATCAAGGTGCGAGCACCGGTAGAGACTGCCGTGCGCATTGCGGGCATTCGCGTCCAGGAGCCGTGGATTGGCGATTCGCTGCCCGAAGCGGTTGAGCCGATCCGTGACAGCGACATCGTCTGCCGATGCGAACGCGTCACGGCCGGGGAGATTCGCAAGCTGATCCATGCTGGCTATCGCGATGCGAACGAGATCAAGGTCGTCACCCGCGCCGGCATGGGCGCGTGTGGCGGGAAGACGTGTCAAGCGCTGATCCTCCGCCTGTTCCGTGAACAGGGCGTCCCGGTCGACGATGTGACGGAAAACGTCGCGAGGCCACTGTTCGTTGAGGTTCCATTCGGCGTGTTGGGCGGGGCGTGCTGGAACAGCTCGGGCCGTTCCAGCACGTACGAGAACGCACATGGAGACGTGCGTTCTCGCGGTGGGAAGGGGAGAAGCTGACATGGCGGGGACAGCGTACGACGTCATCGTCATCGGTTCCGGAAGTGTCGGAATTCCCGCGGCCTGGGCGATGGCGCGCTCGGGGCTCTCCGTCCTCGTGCTCGAGCGGCTAGCGAGCCCCGGGCAGGGGTCGAACAAGGCCGCGATCGGCGGCATCCGCGCCACACACTCCGAGCCGGCCAAGATCCGGATCTGCTTGCGATCGCTCGAGATCGCCTCCACGTGGCACGAGACGTACGGCGACGAGATCGAATGGCGGATGGGCGGCTACTCGTTCGTCGCCTACTCCGAGCGTGAGGCGGGAATCCTCCAGGGACTGATCGCAGTGCAACAAGCGAGCGGCCTCAGTATTGACTGGAAAGACAGGAACGCGTTGCTCGAGCTGATCCCGGCGCTGAATCCGACGGACCTCCTCGGCGGCACATTCTCTCCCGGCGATGGCCTGTGCTCGCCACTCCTCCTCGGGCACGCGATGTACGTCCAGGCTTGCGAAGCCGGTGCGGAATTTCACTTCCATGAGACGGTTCGCGAGATCGAGGCCGAAGACGGCCGGGTTCGAGCCGTTGTCACCGACGCGGGACGTTACGAAACGCCGATCATCGTCAACGCGGCGGGGGCCTGGGCGAACGACGTGGGACGGATGGTCGGGCTCGATCATCCGATTGCCCCCGACTCGCACGAAGGCGGCGTCACCGAGCCGGTCGCCCCGTTCCTCGGCCCGATGATCGTCGATATCCGGCCGTCCGAGACGGCCGCAAACTGCTACTTCTACCAGCTTGCGACGGGCCAGGTTCTCTTCTCGCTCACCCCGAAGCCGATCGTCCCCGGCTTCAACTGCCGTGAGACGAGCGACTTCCTTCCGACGGGCTCCAAGCGGATGATCGCCCTCGTCCCGCGCCTGGCGAACCTCCGCGTGCGCCGCACGTGGCGCGGCCTCTATCCGATGTCGCCCGACGGGGCGCCGTTCGTCGGCTGGTCGAGCGAGATCGAAGGGTATCTCACGGCAATCGGGATGTGCGGGCACGGCTTCATGCTCGGGCCCGGCCTTGGCGAGGTCCTCGACCGCGTTGTCCGCGACGATCTCCGTGACGAGGATCGGGGTATCCTCGATGGCCTGTCGCCCGATCGCTCGTTCGAGAGCCAAGCGGCGTTAAAGTAGCTGCCGCGCGCTCCGCCCGCCAGTGCGGGCTTCGCTTGCTTACGGGAGAACCGCACTTGGCGGTTCTCCTGATCGTTTAGGCGGTCACTGTCGCGCGGCAAGCTGTGCGCAGGTCCTGCGGCCTAGATTGCGGCTGAACGAGGTGGACACTTGTCATTCTATGTGAATGCATGGCATACTCCTCACTGCCCCCTCGCGATGAGCGGAACTCTCAACGGGGATGGAGGTGGGAAGTGCCAGACGACAATCAGAAGCTACCGAAGCAGCCTCCCAAGCTCGTCCCTGGATGGGGGCGTTTCCTGATCGGGGTCTACTTGGTCGCGTTTCTCGGCTTTGCCCTGTACGCGATCGTCGTACTATGGCCCAACCCATGCGAAGGCGTGAAGACAACCTTCCTGTGCTGGACAATCCCGGAGAACTGCGAACCTGCATGGATTCTGCTCGCACTCGCCTCCGGCGCGTTGGGCGGGCTGATCCACTCGCTGCGCTCGTTCTACTGGTATGTTGGCAATCGCGAGCTGGTTCGAAGCTGGGTCGGAATGTACATGCTCCTCCCGCTGGTTGGAGGCGCGCTGAGCGTGATCTTCTACGTCGTGATCCGCGGCGGGCTGTTCTCCGGAAACCTGCCGGGAGACGGTCTGAACCCGATCGGATTCGCTGCCGTCGGCGCGATCGTCGGCCTCTTCTCCGAGCAGGCCATCCTGAAGCTCAAGGAAGTTGCCAACACGCTGTTCACCACGCCAGGGACAGGGGAAGACAAGACAACCAATCCCGACGCACCGCCGGACGAATAGGCGGCCTATGGTCGACCTAGGTCGGTAGGTGCTGCGGCATGCGTGTTGGGGATGACTCGTCGGACAGCGTGATCGCGCCAGACGGCACCTTGGGGAGGATAGTCCCTCTCAGGCTTCGTCTCGCGCCGTACCGCGGATGCTCGATCGCGAATCGCCCGATTGGTCCAGAGCGCAGAGGATCTTCAACATTCACGCCGACCGAGTTGAAACGGTCACGCCCAGGATCGCGCGGCGAGTGCTCGACAACGACAAAACCTGCGTCCGAACAACTGGCTCACCCGCCGCCGGATCCTCGCTTGCTTCCTCCTCGCGCCGTTTCGCCTCGGAAACGTGCTCAGGTGAAGCGACAGCTGCGAGTTGCCGTCCTCATTCCTCACTCTGAGCAAGTGAGTCTCTCTGGCATGATGCAGAAACTCGCTCGTTACCATCGTAGTTGAGCGCCATCGCTCGTCTCGGGCGCTTGCGGGGAGAGCCTAACGGGCTTTCTCTCAAGCTGCTTGGGCTCTTCAGCCTAAGCAGCCAATCTCCACAAGACTGACACACCGTTGTGCGACGGTCTCCACAGGCAGGCGGCATCCTCTCCTCGACAAACGCACCATGAGGAGGAAAGAAGATGAGGAACAGAAAGAAGGTTCTCACGATCACGGCCGTGGTTCTGCTTGCGGCCGGACTCGCGGCCGGCTTCGTGCTTGCGCAGGATGAGGCGGACACTGGAGTCACCGCGTCGAACGAGAGCACCACAATGCTGAGCAAGGTCGCCTCGATCCTCGGCATCGAGGAATCCGCACTGGCCGATGCGTTCGAACAGGCGAGGCTGGAATCGCTCGACGAGGCCGTCGCGGCGGGCACGATCACCGAAGAGCAGGCCGAAGCAATGAAGGCCGGCATCGCGACGAGGAACGCACTGAAGGACGTCATCGATGCGGCCATCGAATCCGGCGAACTTACGCAGGAGCAAGCGGATCTGCTGGGGCAGCGCATGTCCCAAGGACGCCAGATGGGCCATCTCGGCCTCGGCCTCCAAGGAAGGATGCAGGGTCTCCGCGACAACGCACAGGATCCCCGGGGATTCGGCTTCATGCTGAGGACGCCCCGCGGGACGATGAGAGGAGGCGTCTGGGGACGCTGCCCGTAGCTCCCGACGTCACGGAGGACGGCCGCCTCGCCAGTCGCCGCGGGTGAAAAGGCGAGCGACGCCTGAACCGAGGCCTCCCGAAGCAGGGTGAGACGCGCACGAAGCTTCGCGCGTCTCGCCCCTTCTTTTCTCGACCGGTTGTTGCCGGCCCCGCTCCGCGCTAGAGTGGTTGTCTCCGGTTCTGAGGTTTCGGAGTCGGTCAAGGAGATGGGGAATGCGAAACCGATGGTGGCAACTGCTCCTGATTGCGGCACTCGTTCTCGGCCTGGCGGCGTGTTCGTCGGAACAGCCGCCCGCTTCGACCTCCGATGAGACGGGCGAGCCTCCAACTGCAGGTGTCCCGGAGATCGAAGCGCCTGCCGAGACGGTGATCTCCGAGGCCGTTCCGCCTACGCCGGAGAGCGCGTTCACCGATGCCCTGATCGCCCTAGAGAAACTGGAGAGCTATCGCTACACGACGTCGTTCCTATTCGTTGCGGAGGGGGACGGGGAGACCGAATCCGGGTCGATGGAACTCACCGGAGTCATCGCGGGCCCCGACCGGATGCACTTGGTCATGCGGAACGTCTACGAAGACGAGTTGTTCGAGGTCATCCGAATTGAGAGCGAGGCCTGGATGCTCGATGACGAGGGGTGGAGTCGGGTCCCTGTCCTCATCGCCAATGCCATGACGGAGGCGGCGTTGGTCTTCGCGCCGTCCGTGACCTGGAATGGACTGCTTGGAGAACTCCAACCGGACGCGTCCTACGTCGGCAAGGATGTTGTGAACGGAGTCCCCGCCGACCATTACACGGCGACGTACACGCAGTGGGGCGGCTACTGGCCGGGCGAGCTGATCGACGCTGCCGGAGACGTCTGGATTGCCGAGGCCGGCTATCCCGTGAGATACCACTTCTCCGCGACAGGGATCGACGAGGACGGCAGCCGCGGCGCCGTCACATGGGCGATGGATCTGACGGACGTCAACGCTCCCCTCACGATCGAGCCGCCGATGTAGGGTCGCGAAGCCCGGGACGGGCTCATGCTCAAGCGCAAGCAGGGCCAAGGACTCGTCGCGCCGTCCGGGCCGGTCACTCAACCGCCTTTGTGTCGGTCTCGCATCTCGTCGTCCCTCGTGCGAAGAGCCAGAACATCGCCGAGGTCAGGACGCACAGCCCAGCGAACATCCAGACCCACCAGGGAAAACCCAACAGCCAGAGCCGATCTGAACCCCAATTCCAAACATCGTTTCCCAGGAAGAAGACCGCGCAGAACGCCAGGGTCCAGCCGACCTTGGCGCGATGGCTCATCGGAATCCAGCGGCGGCAGGGTCGCCGCCAGGAGACGGAGTGCGTCAGCAGGCTGACGAGGATCAACACGGCGGTGCCGCCGAGTAGGATCGGAATCACCGGCAGCGTGCCGAACGTCGGCAGCAGCTTGAAGTAGTAGGCGACGACAAGCCCTTCACCGACGAGAATCGACACGACGCCGCCGACCGACGTCATCCGTTTCCAGTACAGAGCTCCGATCACGACGGGAAAGAGGACGGCGAGGCCGGTGAACGTCTGCGTCGCGATCACGCGGAAGCTCGCCGGCGGGCGATAGGCGATCGCGAGCCCGATCAACGCCAGGGCGACGACGAACGCTTTGCCGACCCAAGGCGACAGTGGCCGTTCGATCGCTTTTCCGTTCGCGGCGATTCTCGCCGCGCGTGCCGCGCGGCGATTCCAGATCGGTTGGACGACGTCGTGAGTGAACATGGAGGACAGCGTCAGGAGCTGCGAATCGAGGGTCGACATCAACGCGGCGAGGGCCGCGGTCAGCACGAGCGCCTCGACGATGCCCGGCGCGTGTGCGTGGAGCATCAGGGGCAGGATCTGGTCGGCGCCGACCCCTTCGGGAAGGACAGGGAAGCTCAGTCGTCCCAGAACACCGATGGTGACCGGCAGGAGGAACAGGAAGCCGGTGAGCAGCGGGTAGAGCGCGACCGTTGTCGACAGGGCGCGCGGCCCGCGGCCGGCGTAGAACCGCTGGAAGAGCTGCGGGAACATCGGATCGGCGAGGAACCACAGAAGCATGTATCCCAGCCAGATTCCGGGCGCGTAAAGGCCGCCCAGCCCGGGCCGCGAGAAGAGTTCGGGAACCGACGAGGCGACGGCCTGGTTCGCCTCGGTCAGCCCGCCGAACGGCGCAGCGATGAACGCGACGGCGACGACGAGGAGACTGATCATCATTCCGCCCTGCAGGGCGTCGGTCCACGACACGCCGCGGAATCCGCCGAGGAACGTGTACAGAAGCATCACCGCGGTGATCAGCGCGGCCCCGGCGAAGTAGGGGATTCCCAGGAGCGTATGAAGTGCGTAGCCGGCCGCCATCGGCTGCATCGCAAGATAGGGAATGGTGAAGACCGTCATCACGACGAAGAAGAGGAGGCGCAAGCTTGAACTCCCGGTCAAGTGGTGGACGAGCTCCGGGGGCGTGATCAGGCCATGCTCCTTGCCCAGCCTCCATGCGGGCAAGCCTATGAGCAGGAAGGTGAGCGCCATGAACCCTGTGCCGAACGCCATGATTGGGTAGTAGGCGTAGCCCGCCTCCCAGCCGGCGCCGGCGAAACCGAAGACGGTGAACGCGCTGAAATTCGTTGCCGCCATCGTCAAGAAGAGGATGAGTGCCGGCGTTGTTCTCGATGCGACGAAGTAATCTTCGAGGCCTCGCCGTGCGCGGCTCCGCGCCGCCCACCCGATCCCGAGCAAGATCAAGAAGTACCCGACGACCACGGCAATCCGCGTACCCATACGCACCTCCGCATGAATGAGAAACGCCACCCGGCCAGAGGCTGGATGGCGCGTGCCTGACATACCTCGGCGCGGAGTATCACACAGGAGGCGTGCGGCGGGCAAGGCCAGGCGTCCGTCGACTGTGCGCGCCGGCGACCACCGTTACGTCGAACCCAACGCGCAGGCGCTCCACTGCGTTGGCGAAACGCTGCGGTGATAGGTGGACAGAGAGAAGCAGCCCCTTCAAACGGGTACACTTGTCCTGTTGATCGCGACACACGAGGAGGGACGATGGACAACCGGTTACTCCAGGGTGTCTTCCCGCCGATTCCGACCCCGTTTGATGCGGCCGGCGCAGTCGATCGCGAGGCTCTGCGGCGGAATCTCCAATGGTGGAATCGTCACGATCTCTCCGGCTACGTCGTGCTCGGCTCCAACGGGGAGTCCGTCCACCTCACTGAGGCCGAGAAGCTCCAGATGATCGCGGACGTTCGCGCCGAGGCGCCCGATGACCACCTCATCATTGCGGGGACCGCTCTGCTCTCGACCGAGGCCACGATCGATCTCACCGAACGGGCGGCCGAGGCTGGAGCCGACGCAGCTCTCATCCTCCCGCCCTTCTACTACCGCGGGCAGATGACATCGGCAGCGCTTGTGGAGCACTTCGGCGCAGTCGCTGAGGCGTCGCCGATTCCGATCGTCCTGTACAACATGCCGGCCAACACGGGGATTGACATGGAGGCTTCCCTCGTGATTGAGCTCTCGCGGTACGCGAACATCGTCGGCATCAAGGACTCCGCTGGGAACGTTGCGAAGCTGGCCGAGGTGCGCCATTCCGTCGATGCTGGCTTCGCAGTGTTGGCGGGATCGGCAGGCTTCTTCTTGCCGGCCCTGGCCGTCGGAGCCGACGGAGGCATCCTCGCCCTGGCGAACATCGGCCCGTCGATCTGCATCGAGATCTTCCAGGCGTCCCGACGCGGTGCGTGGGACGAGGCCAGAGCGCTCCAGAACCGGGTCGTGCATGCCAACGCCGCGGTGACGAGACGATGGGGCGTTCCGGGGCTCAAGGCGGCGATGGACATGCTCGGGCTCACTGGCGGAGCGTCTCGCCGCCCGCTGCCGCCGCTCTCCGACGAAGCGCGCGCTGAGCTGAGCGAGATCCTGACCGATGCCGGCATTCTGTAAGGAGATGAGATGAGAGACCGTCCGCTGCTGATGATCCCAGGCCCGATCGAGTTCGAGCCCGACGTCCTTCGAGCGCTTGGCGCGCCGACGACGAGTCACGTTGCGCCGGAGTTCATCGAGACGTTCGGCCGGGCGCTCGAGCGGATGCGCGAGGTCTGGCGCGCCCCGACCGGGCAGCCGTTCATCTTCGCCGGGTCGGGGACGCTCGCGATGGACGTGGCCGGAGCGAATCTGATCGAGTCGGGCGATCGAGCCCTTGTGCTGAGCACCGGCGTCTTTGGCGACCGGTTCGAGGACTTGCTGTCGCGCTACGGCGCCGACGTGACGACGCTCCGTGTCCCGGTCGGGGACACCATCGACTTCGCGGAGGTTGATGACGCGCTCAACTCACGAGACTACAAGTTGATGACCGCCACGCACGTGGATACCTCGACCGGCGTTCGTGTCGACGCCGAGCGCTTCGGGGCACTGGGGCGGGCGCACGACGTCTTCACCGTCCTCGACGGCGTCTGCTCGGTCGCCGGCGAAGATCTCAGGCAAGAAGAGTGGGGGATCGATGTCGTGCTGACCGCGTCGCAGAAGGCGATCGGCGTTCCGCCGGGACTCGCCCTCCTCGTGGCCAGCCAGAAGGTTCTGTGCGCGTGGGGCAAGCGCAGGACGAAGGTTGCGAACTACTACGTCGATTGGGCGAAGTGGCTGCCGATCATGGCCTCCTACGAGAAGCGTGTGCCGAGCTACTTCGGGACCCCGGCGGTCAATCTCGTGTGCGCACTCGACGTGAGCCTGGGACAGATCCTCGATGAGGGGATGGACGTTCGGGTCGCGCGACACGAGCGCATCGGACGGGCTTGCCGGGCGGCGATAGGCGCCCTCGGGCTCAGCCAGGTGCCGACGGACCTCGGTCATGCGGCGAACACGCTGAGCGCGCCACGATATCCGGCCGATGTCTCCGCCTCCGATCTTCTTCCTCGCGTTCGCGCCGCCGGAGCGATTCTGGCCGGGGGCCTCCATCCAAAGATCAGGTCCGAGTACTTCCGGATCGGCCACATGGGCGCGACGAACGCCGGCGACCTGCTTGCCACGATCGGCGCACTCGAGGCCGGACTGAGTGAGGTCGGATGCGAGATCGAGATCGGAGCGGGGGGCGCCGCCGTGCAGGCCGTGCTCGTCGGCGAAGCGTAGGGATCGGCTTCGCAGTTCGGTTCCTTGTTCCTGACCGTCGGATCGGCTATCAAGTACGCTGCATCGATCGGACGACAATCGGGAGGGACGCATCGGATGTTCGGTAGACGAAGAAAGAACAAGAAGCCGAAGAAGCCTGCAGTGATCCTGCGAATCGCGTGGCGATGGGGATACAAGCCGGGGCGCGTGATGACCGAAGTCCTCGAGTGGACCGAAGTTGGAGTCGTCGCGCTGGCGCTGGCGGCCGTCATCATGATCTTCGTCACCGTGCGCATGCACGTGCCGACGGGGTCGATGATCCCCACGATCGACCCGAAAGATTCGTTCTTCGTCGATCGGATTACCTACTACTTCCGCGATCCGAAACCGGGGGATGTCGTCGTCTTCCGCCACACCGAGCAGGTCTCGGTCGGTCGGGTCCTCGAAGGTTCTCCGGCAGCGGAAGCCGGCATCGAGGCCGGCCAGCGTCTGCTGTTCCTGAACACCGAGCCGGTGTACACTAGAGCGTTCGCAGAGGATGTCCTCGCCGCGTGGCCCGAAGGCACGGAGCTGCGCTTGACGACGACCGAAGGCGGGCGCTACGAGCTGGGTGCGAAGGCGGCCGGCGCCGAGTCGTTCGAGGACCTCGGGATCGTCGTCCGCGAGAAGCGGATGCGCTACGTGAAACGGCTGATCGCGATCGGCGGACAGACCGTCCAGATCGTGGATGGCGACGTTTACGTCGACGGAGAGCGGCTCGAAGGTAGACGCTTCGATCGAACGTACGTTTCGAGCGACTCACGCTTCAACTTCGGGATCGCGCCGACCGTCGTTCCCGAGGATCACTACTTCATGCTCGGAGACAACTCGGCCGATTCGTTCGATTCGCGCTACTGGGGATTCGTCGACGATCGCGACATCATCGGCGTTCCGTACTTGCGCGTCTGGCCGATCACAAGATTCGGCCCGATGTAGGTCGTCTCGCGGGGTTCCGATCGGTCCTAGTTCTCGGATCCTGCATTCTCCAGCTCGGTAGATGTGTAGATGGCATCGGCGACGGGCTCCGAGTCCAGGAGCCGGTCGATCGCTTCGACCATCGTTGGGTGCGTTCGCATGTCGATGTGATCCAATCCGATGCAGGCGATGTTTTCGGCACCCGGCAGATAGGCCGACGACATCAAGATCACCAGATCGTGCCCGGCCCAGTCGAGCCCCTCTTCGACGCATTCCCTGCGACACACGTCGACGTCGCCTCGGACCGAACAGCCGAATCCTAGGCAGCTTTGGCCTGCCATCGACACATAGCGAACGTCGGTGTGAAGGGCCGCCGCCTCATCCCCGGCGCCCTCGTTGAGGAGAGCGAGGAACGGGCTCTCCGGATCGAGTTGTCTCGGCAGCGGGCCGAACCATGGGCCGAGCGCGGCGAACTCCGCCCCATGATGCGGAGCCGCAATCGTGATCAGGGTTCGGACATCGCCTCGATACACCGTGTCGTAGTCTTCGTACTCCGGGTTTCCAAGGACCGCATCGAAGTCCATGGCCTCGATGTAGCAGCGGGCGACGAGCGCCCCCATGCTGAAGGCGACCAGGTGGACCTCATCGACACTCCCGTTGTCCGTGATCCAGGCAATCTCGTCGGAGAGGCGCGCGGCATAAAAGCGTAGGTCGCGAACCGTTGGCTCGTATGGCATCGCGTAGTCGCTGAAGAAGACGTCCTGCCCCCCACCGTCGGACGACGAGAGGAAGTACAACGAGTGTTCGGCGCCGAGTGAGAGTCTCTCGATGTGGGCGAGGCTTCGCCCGCTCAGTTTTTCCGCGACCTCCGCCCAAAGCTGGGGCGGGTAGAAGCCCGGGACCGGCTGAAACCCGTAGATGAGAAGGACGGGCGGAGATTCGCGGCTTTCCGCAGATGCTTCAACAACGGGCGGAAGGACGAGTCGCTCGACGGGATCGTTCGCGCTGTCCGTCGAAGCCGACCCCACGAGCAAGATCGCCACGGCGAGACACGCACAGCCGATGAAAGCCAGGCTACCGTTCGGCATTCCTCGGGACGAGCGCGATCGCGCCGGACGGGCAGCTGGAGACACAGACGCCGCAGCCGAAGCACCGGGTGACGGCGAGGCACGGCGTTCCGTCTCCGTTTGCCGTCCACGCGTCGAAGTGGCAGCGCTCGACGCAGAGACCGCAGCCGACGCAACGCTCGACGTCGTGTTGGGCGACGTAGTTCGATTCGATGATTGCTTCGTGATAATCGTAGTCCTTGAGCTTGTTCAGGAGCCAGCAGCAGCACGAGCAACAGGAGCAGAACTGGGTGATCTTCCCGTCGCCTTTTCGATAGGCCATGTGCACGAGTCCGGCCTCGTGGGACGCGCGGAGAGCGGCGACCGCATCCTCGTACGACACGACACGAAATCCCTCATAGCCCGCCTCCTTCATTCCCTCCACGTCTTCATCGATGACGATGCAAGCGTCCAGCGGCGCGTCGCACTTCTTGGCCTCCTTGCGGCAGTAGCAGGGGCCGAGGGCGATACGCTCTGCGCTTCGCAGGATGTCCGCGGCTTCAGGCTGGATCAGCACCGTCTGCTCGACATCGACGGTCACGTGCACCGGAATCGTCGTCGCGACGTACCCGTCGACGATCTCGGCGACGCGTTCCGAGGGGCGTTTCGGCGGGCCGTCACTCATGTGGGAGTCCTCTTCTTGTCTCACGTGGGATAGTCTAGCAGATCGAGGACAGACGCTCATCGCGGATCCCGTGGCCGGTTGCTCTCGGCGGCACGGATCGGCTACCGTGGTCCCGCCGCACAGGGCGCGGCCAGGTTCCGGAGAGGTACGGACATGAACGCGAAGCGCGGCCCGTGCGCGAGGTGTGGTGTCAGTCGTTTCTCCGCGAGGAGCGCAACGTCCTGATCGTCGCCCTTTCGGGCAAGGAGCCGGTCGGATTTACGATTGCCTATCTCCTCGATCGAGCAGAGCGTAAGGCGCCGATGCTCCTGCTCTACGAGATCGAGGTTTCTCCGGCGCACCGCCTTCGCGGCGTCGGACGGGCGTTGATCGAGCGGCTCAAGCAGATCGGGCGCGAGCACGGCGCGTTCAAGATGTGGGTCCTCACCGATCGTGCGAACCGCGCCGCAAGAGGACTCTACCGCTCGTGCGGAGGCGCCGAGTCTGGCGAGAACCTCTTGATCGAGTGGACAGGGTCCGACCTCGAGACGCAGCCGGCCGACGTACCGCCCGCCCCGGATGATGCTCCGGCGTCGTCGGCTTCATCGTGACCCGGCGTGGTCTCCTCGCTGTTCCGGATTCAATACGAAGAAACCCCAGGCGCTTCAGATCACGTAGCCCGGGTCGTCGTGTGGCTTCATCGTGATGACGACTTCTTCGCGCACCGACGTTCCCGCCGGGACCGACTGTCGCAGTGTGACGCAGGCCCCAATCCTGGCGTCGTCGCCGATGTCGATCGGCCCGAGCAGGGCCGAGTGCGCACCGAGCAGAACCCGGTCTCCGACCGCCGGATGCCGGCGCCCTCCGTTCGCCGCGATCCCGCCGAGCGTGACGCCCTGGTAGATCAAGACGTCGTCTCCAACGGTGGCCGTCTCTCCCATCACGACGGCCATTCCGTGATCGATCACCACGCGGCGCCCGAGCCGGGCACCGGGATGAATCTCAATGCCCGTCCGGCGGCGAACGACGTGGGAGATGTACCGGGCCAGCAGCTTCGCTCCACGAAGCCACAGCCAATGACTGATGCGGTGCTACCAGATTGCGCGCAATCCCGGATAGGCTAAGAGGATCTCGAGTGTCGAGCGGGCGGCCGGATCTCGCGCCTTCAGCGCCCGGATGTCTTCGCGAGCACGTCTAAGCATCGCCGCCCACCTCCCACAGCGAACTCGTCAAGTACTTCTCTCCTCCGTCGGGGAGGATCGTGACGATCACGGCGCCCTCGGAGTCCGGGCGTTCGGCGACCTCGAGCGTCGCCGCAAGCGCGGCGCCGGACGAGATCCCGGAGAAGATCCCCTCACGCCGTGCCAGGTGTCGCATCCAACGCGCCGCGTCTTCGTCGGAGACGCGGATGATCTCGCTCAGGATGTCCCGCTCGAGGATGCTCGGCTCGAATCCGGCTCCGATCCCTTGGATCTTGTGCGGTCCCGCGCGACCCTCGGTCAGGAAAGGGGAACTCGACGGCTCGACGCCGATCACTCTCGCGTTCGGCTTCAGACGGTTGAGGAATCGCGCGATTCCCGTCACCGATCCGCCGGTCCCGATCCCGGCCACGACGATGTCCACTTCCCGGTCGGTGTCGTTCCAGATCTCGCGGGCCGTGGTCTCTTCGTGAATTCGCGGATTCGGTGGATTGTCGAACTGACCCAGGACGACGGCTCCCGACGTTTGCCCCGCAAGCCGATCGGCCTCTTCGATGGCGCCGCGCATTCCGTTTGCTCCGGGGGTTAGCACAAGCTCAGCCCCCAGCGCGATGAGGAGTCGCCTCCGCTCGATGCTCATCGTGTCCGGCATCGTCAGGATCACGCGGTAGCTCTTCACGGCCCCGACCATCGCCAACGCGATCCCGGTGTTGCCCGAGGTGGGCTCGATGATCGTGCCGCCAGGCTGCAGTGCACCGCTTGCCTCCGCATCCTCAACCATCGACAGGGCGATTCGATCCTTGATGCTTCCGACCGGATTGAAGCGCTCCAGTTTCAGGTAGATGGCTCTTGCTCGGCCGGGACCCGCCGCGCCGAGATCCACGAGTGGTGTGTGCCCCACCAAATCGAGAACAGACGTTGCGATCTTCATTGTTCCTCCTTCTGGAATGAACGCGAGGCTGCGTCAAATGGGACTCGCCTCCGGGCCACGCGAGTAGCGCTCGAACGGGCTGCTGCCGGAATTGACGTGAGGGAGTCCGACGCTATCTGAGGAGTACTAGGCGATCGATGAGGTGAGCGCAGGACAAACGCAACCATCTCGGTACCGGAATCGGTCGTTCATGTCGCTCACCTCCGCGAGCAGTGAATGGGGCAGCGTACGTCGAAACGGTGACTGCGTCAAGACGACGGTGCCCGCCGTTCTGCGTTCGTTCTCGAATCAGCAGGTGACCGTTCTACTCCTTTTCTTCGCTGGTGGTGATCCGCCCCTCGATTTGGGGTGCGACGGCCGCGACCGCTTGCAGGTACTCGGCAAGGGCGTCCGAGAGCAGAAGCCCGGTGTCGTACCGCGAAGCTGCTTCGCCAAAAACATCATAGCCGTCGCCGCCGTCGGCGAGGTATTCGTTGGTCGCCAGGGTGTACGTCGCATCCGGATCGATCGACAGGAACTCGTTTGAATCGTGAGAGCGCACCTCGACGAACTCGATCCGTTCGCCGGACGGCGCGTCCGCAGAGAACCGGAATCGAAGTCCCGCAACTTGTGGGAACCGGCCCGCGCCCTCTTCCACCTGGCTGACGCTGTTTTCCAGCGCGGCCACAACTTGAGTGCCTGTCAGCTCGAGCACCGTAATCTCGTTGCCGTAGGGAAGGACCTCGAGGACTTGTCCCATCGTGACCTCCCCCATCGGAACGCTCGCTCGGATTCCCCCGCCGTTCTGAATGACGACCTGAGCTCCGAAGGCTTCGGTCCGCCACAGCACGGCGTCGCAAACCAGGTTCCCGAGGTTCGTTTCCGTGCTCCGCACGGCCTCTGTCTCGCCATCAAGCCGGTTCTCCGTCGAGCCCACGACCTGTGTCTTCAGGGCGTCGATCGCCGCGGTGTACCCGTCGAGGAGGTCGACGACCCTCTCGTCCTCCGCGAGTGACTCCCCGATGAACAGGAGTTCGCCGGACGCCTCCGCTACGACTCCCGCTTCGTCGAAGGTCACATCGAGACGGCCGAGCCGCTTTCCCCACTCGTGGGCTGTGACAACGTACACCGGCTCAGCGCGCGGCGAGAACTCAACCAGCGGATATGGTCCCTGAGAAGAGGCGCCGTCCCCGAGCAACGAGTGACTGTGCCCCCCGACGATGACGTCGATCCCCGCGACGGCGGTCGCCAGCACGAGGTCGACGGCGAGCCCAACGTGGGTCAGGGCGATGATCTTGTTGATTCCCAGTGCCTCGATGGCGCCGACCGTTGCCCGTGCTGCCGAGCTGATATCTTCAAACCGGACCAGCGGCCCAGGGCTTGATAACACGGCCGCTTCCTCGGTCGTCAGACCGAAGACGGCGACTTCCTCTCCATCGAACTCGAACACCGTGAACGGCTCGATCAGGCCGGCCAGGTTCGGATCGCTCGACGCATCGATGTTTGCGGAGAGAATCGGGAATCCTGTTTGATCGATCAGAGCGGCCAGCTCGCTCGGTCCGGAGTCGAACTCGTGGTTCCCGATCACCATTGCGTCGTATCCGAGAGCGTTCATGACGTCGGCCACGCCCTTCGCGCCCCCGACGTGGAAGTAGAGCGTCCCCTGGAACTGGTCCCCCGCGTCGAGCAGCAGACTGTGCCCGACGACCTCACGGACATTGTCGATCGCCGTGGCCAGGCGGGCGACGCCTCCCTGGATAGGTTCGCCCCACGGCTCGACGGGCTCGTAGTGGGCGTGGAGGTCGTTTGTGTGCAGGATCGTAAGGTCGAACGTCTCAGGGGAGGGCAGCGCTTCGGACTGATCACGAAACGCGTCCAGCGCGGCGAACGTCAGTAGGCAGAGCGCGGCCGCCATGGCCAGTAGCTTCCATCCGAGTGGCTTCATGATCGCCTCCGTTGCTTTCTTCGCCGGGATCTTCCGAAGGAGAACGCATCCTCATGCCGATGATGCGAGTCCGGCGGCGCCCAGTCAAACCACTTCTCCGACTGCGCCCTTCTTTCCGACCTACCGCGGCAGCCGCCAAACACACCCGTGTCGGGAATCCTTCACACGAAACACACATCCGGCGGGCAAAATGAGTCTTGTGGCGTATCGTCTGCGCTCGAAACCTGCGAGCCAGTTCCGATAGATTCCTGGAGACTCCGGAGATGGGGCTTCCGTTATTGGGTGGTGGACGACCTGTACGAGACGACTTCCAGAGCGGCGGCAGAAGCGCCCGCCGTTTCTGCATTCTCCCTTGCCCCGGCAGTACGTTCCGCCCGATGGATCGGCGCGCTGCTCACCAGCGGATGGCGACTCGCCAAAGCGCACGATCTCAATCCGTGGGTGTTCATAGGGATGTCGGCCGTCGGATGGGCCGTCCAGGGGATGGTCTACCTGCCTTGGTTCCAGGGAGACGATTGGCGGTTGGCGTTGCTGATTCTCTTGCGGCTGATTGCTCTCGTTGTTCCGGCCTATATTCTCCTGAAGGGGAAGAAGATCGCCCTTGCGTTCAACACGTCGATCGCCCTGATGTTTGCCGCCAACACCACGTGGCACGTCTGCTACTACGTATTCCTGTAGTCCACGACTCAGACCCGGAAGCGCTCCTCACGCCAGGGATCCCCTCGATCGTGATACCCTCGCTCCTCCCAGAAACCTCGCTGTCGGTGGGCGAGGAATTCGATCTCGTGGACGTACTTGGCGCTCTTCCACGCGTACAACGCCGGGATCACAAGCCGAATCGGCTCCCCGTGCTCTCTGGGAAGCGGTTCGTCGTTCATTCTGTAGGCAAGGAGGGAGTCCGGACGACGGAAGTCCTCGATGGGCACGTTCGTCGTGTAACCGTCCCTCCCACGAACGATTACCCACCGCGCCTCCGGATTGGGTGAGACACGATCCGCGAGATCCCGCGTCCCCACGCCCTCCCACACGATGTCCTTGACGCTCCACGCGGTGACGCAATGGAAGTCCCGCTCGAGTCTAGCGCACGGCATCGTCATGATCTCTTCCCAACAGAGCGTCACGGGATCCTTGACCGCACCGAAGACACGGAGCCGGAAGGCGTCAAGCTCGACAAGCGGGACCGGCCCGATGCTGTAAACGATCGGCTTCTTCAACCAGCGTTGTCCTGGCGGCAGGCGTTCGAGCGTCATCTGACCTCCTCCCGTGCAGTTCAAGCAGTCTAGCCGATTCCAGACGGCGAACACCGCGTAGCCCGACAGGGGCTCTGCTGTCGAGATCGGACCGGGTTGGGAGATCGCGGGCCGGATTCACGACGAACTCGCCCAGCATCAGCTTCATCGCATTCGAGTTGCTGCGGCGTTGATCGAGGAATCGCGAAGGGAACGCGGCTGACGCCCGGCGGGCGTCACGGCCTGGTCGGTGACGGGAGCGGGTCCGATCCGGTCGCATGGGTCGGCCGATCCATTGCGGCCAGGTGTGACGTCGCCGGGCTGAAGTGTTGCTCCATGCGTCTCACCCCTTCCTGTTGAGAGTTGCCTCTCCCGAAGGAGACCCAGCGCCAGTATAGGCCGCGCGATCCGAAGGTCAAGACCCACAGAAGACAAAAGGCCAAGCCGGCAATGTCCTAGCTCGCGGCCCTCGATCCGCGGTAGGCATCCTCGCTGAGGACGAATCGTCTCACGACCATCTCGAAGTACTCGGTCTCCTCGACGAACCGCAGCCCGAGCTTCTCGATGAGCCGTTGTGACGCGACGTTCTCGGGGTGGGCGAGGGCGATGATCTCCTCAAGTCCGACGGTCTCGAAGCCGAACTCGATCCCGGCGCGGCCCGCCTCCGTCGTCAGCCCTAGCCCCCAGTAGCTCTTGTCGAGGAGGAAGCCGATCTCCGTTTCATCCGTTTCCGGCAGGTACTGGAGGCCGTTCCAGCCGAGAAGCTTGCCCGTCTCCTTCAACTCGACCGCCCACCAAGCATAGCCGATCTCGTCCCACTGCTTGATCTGGCGGGCGACGAACGTCTGCGCCTTCTCCAGCGACGGGCTTCCCGGACCCGGGAAGTACTTCAGGATGTCCTCCTGGTTCAGAATCCGGTGCAGGTCAGCCGCGTCGTCCTCGGTGAACGGTCGCAGGACCAGTCGCTTGGTCATCACGATTGGCGTCTTCATTCAGCCTCCTCGAGTGGAACGGGATCGTTCGCGTGTCTTTCAAACGCTCAACGTCGGTTCGATCGCGCGCTCAGCCCGGCCCGGCCTCCCACATCCGTCGAACCCGCTCGGCCACGTCGACATCCACGTCGAGCGGACGACCAGGATCCGGCTCCTCCGGCGGAGCCAGACTCTCGTTGTCGACCGTCTCCAGCACGTAGGGCGTGAAGAATCGGCACAGCTGCGCGTAGCTGTGCGAGTTGCTGAGCGCGTACCACTTGTGGTAGTAGCGAAACGGCCACGTGACGTAAAGGAAGTCCTTGGCGCGCGTCAGCGCGACGTAGGTCAACCGAAGCTCCTCATCGAGCTCCTCTTCCGAACCTGCGGCCATATCGGACGGCAAGAAGCCGTCGGCCGCGTGGATGAGGAAGACCACGTCCCACTCGCAGCCCTTCGCGGAGTGAATCGTCGACAGGACGAGCCAATCCTCGTCTTTCATCGGCGGGCCGGCGAGATCGCCCGTCGAAGAAGGGGGGTTGAGCTGAAGGTCGACGAGAAACTGGCGGCGGGATCGATACCCGGCTGCGATCTGTTCCAGGCTGATCAGGTCGCGCTTGCGGACCGTCGGGTTCTCGTACGTTCGCTCGAGGATTGGATCATAGAACCTGCGGATTCGCTCGACCTGAATCGCGGGCTCCCGGACGCCCATCGGCGCGAGCTCCTCGACCAGCTTGCTGAACGACGCCATGATGTCCCTCGCCGCCGGGGGCGAGGGGAAGGTTCCGATCGATCGCGGGTCGTTCCGGTGCTCGGCGATGTGGTCGGTGATCTTCGACGCGGTTGACGGGCCAATTCCATCGAACAACTCGAGGACGCGATACCAGGCCAACTCGTCGCGCGGATTCTCCATCAGCCGCAGGAAGGCGACCAAATCCTTGACGTGCGCCGCTTCAAGGAACCTCAAGCCGCCGTACTTGTGGTACGGGATGTTCCGCCGTGTCAGCTCGAGTTCGAGCGAGTCCGACAAGTGGCCTGCGCGGAAGAGTACGGCCTGCCGGCGGAGCGGAATCCCTTGTTCGTAGTGCGTCAGAACTCGATCGATCACATACTCGTCCTGCTCCGACTCGTCCTGACACGTGACGAGTCTTGGCAGCTGGGCGCCGCCCCGCTCCGACCAGAGATCCTTCGTGTACCGCTCTTTCGCCGCGGCAATGAGGCGGTTGGCTGTCTCCAAGATTGGCGAGATCGATCGGTAGTTCTGCTCCAGCGTGACGATCGTCGTTCCCGGAAACTGATCCGGGAAGTCGAGAATGTTGCGCACCGTCGCTCCGCGGAACCGGTAGATGCTCTGTGCGTCGTCGCCGACGACCATGATGTTGTTCGAAGTCGTCCGCATCCCTCGAAGAATCTCTGCCTGAAGATGATTCGTGTCCTGATACTCGTCGACGAGAATATGCTCGAAGCGCCCGGACAGCTCGGCTGCCGCCGACTTGTCGGCGACCAGCTGCGCCCAATACAGCAAGAGATCGTCAAAATCGAGGACGTTGCGCTCCTGCTTGCGTGTGACGTAGCGGCCGAAGATCTCGCGCAGCTCCGATTCCCACTCAATGCACCACGGGTAATCGCGCTCGATCACGCGGTGCAGATCGTCCGACGTGTTGATACACCGCGAGTAGATGCCCACGCACGTTCGCTTGCGCGGAAACCGCTTCTCCATCTTATGGAGACCCATGTCATGGCGGATCAGGTTCATCAGATTCTCGGCGTCCCCCTGGTCGAGAACGGTGAAGTCCTTGCGCAGGCCGACGGCCTTGACGTGCGTGCGAAGCAACCGATTGGCGATCGAGTGGAACGTCCCGCCCCAGACGCGACCGGTCGCCGACGTGCCTCGCGCGACGACGTTCGCCGCACGGTGGAGCATCTCATGCGCCGCGCGACGCGTGAACGTGAGAAGCAGGATTCGGCCCGGATCGACGCCCTGTGAGATCAAGTAGGCGACGCGGTAGGCGAGGGTCTTCGTCTTCCCGGTCCCCGCGCCGGCAACGACGAGAAGCGGCCCGTCGCGATGCGTCACGGCCGCTTGTTGCTCGGCGTTCAGATCGTCGAGCCAGGAGAGATCTTGCCCACCCGGAGTCATGCGTTTACTGTAGCGGATCGGCCGCCGCTCGGCGAGGAACGTGCCTCGCATCCGGGCGCCTGGTAGGATGGCGTACGGTCGGATTTCCAGGGAAGGAGGAAGCGTGCTATGGACATCGCGGTGATCGGCCCATGCGGCGACGTGGGGCGTCAGATTGTGCAGCAGGTGGTCGTGGAGCGCCTGCTCGCGTGTGACGAGCGCTTGGTCCTCGTCGCTAATCCGGATGGCGCTAGTGCACGTAGCGTCCACGGTCTCGTCGCCGACTTGATGGACGCCTACGCGGAGATTGCACCGAGCTTCGAGGTTGTCTTGGATCCCGCCGAGATTCGAGCGGACTTGATTGTCGAGGCGGCAGGCGCCACGCCGGCTGCGACACTCCGCGACGCGCCTCTGTCGCGTGACGCGCTCGCCGAGCGCAATGCGCCGATCTTCGATGCACATGCTCGCGCGATTGCCGAGAACGGCCATGGGCAGGAGATTGCCGTCTGCATCGCCAATCCGAATGAACTGGCCGTCGCGCTATTCGCCAAACACCTTGGCCGTCAGCGCGTCATTGGCATGGGCGCGTTCCTCGACTCTCTCCGGTTTCGTCAGGAAATCGCGATCGACCTCGGCATTCGCAGACAGCGTATCCATGCCTTCATCGCAGGCGAGCACGGCGCGTCGATCGTTCCCCTGTGGAGCAACGTTCACGTCTACGGATTCACGGACGATGAGCTGCAACGGGAACTCAAGCGCATCCGACGGGGCGTCGACGCGGCGAACTTCCCGGCGGCCCTGCAGAACGCACAATCCGAGGTGCAGAGCCTGCTTGTCGCCGGTCGCATTCGAGAGGCGTACGCATTGGTTGACGGGTTTCCGCCGGACGTGCGGCTCGTTGTGCGCCCGTTCGTTACGCACTACAGCGGTGCGAAAACCGTGATCGGCACAGCGCGGGCGACGATGGAGTTCATCCGAACCATCACGCTCGGCGCGGATGCGCTCATCTCGGGGCAGGTCGCCCTGGACGGCGAAGCGTACGGAATCCGGGGAACCATCGGCGTGCCGTTCGTCGTCGGGAACCGGGGGGTCGATCGCGTGTTCGAGCTTCCTTTGGAAGCATCCGAGCGCGCCTGTCTCTGCGAGAGAGCGGCCGAAGTGCAGGCGAAGATCGAGCCCTATCTGTGACGCCTTTCCCCTCAGATCTCCCGACCTCGTGTTCTACCGATTCGCGCAGTTCGCTTCCCACTCGACGAACAGCTCGCCAATCTTCGGCAGGCTCGTCCACTGGACGTACCCCGCTTCGACGAGCGGCTTGACCAACTGGGTCAGCGTCTCTTCCCAATAGGCAAGATCCTGGAGGAAGGCATCCCCGTAGCTCACCTCACCCGTCCTCGGGTCGACGACAATGTAGTCCTCGTCGCTCTCCGGCTCGAAGTGCCCGGCGTGCGTCACGATGTAGAACGTGTTGACTCGATCCGCGTCGGCGTGGGAGATCACCTGCGCGAGCATCGCAGCCAGCCGCTCATGAACGAACTCGGGATGTCGCGTGATCGCCTGCCCCCAACCGGGGATGAAGATGACCCGCGTACTCGGATCATGGATGAAGAATGTGCTCGGATCGTCCACCGCACTGGCATGCGTCGGACGCCAGGGATTGGTGAACAGGACGTCGAACGTAGACTGCGTCTCAGCCTGCTTGAATGCGGAGAGTGTCCGAATCCCCACGTCGGCGAGCGCCGACAGGTTCTCGTACTTCCAGTTGCCGTTGTGGTCGCTGACCGTTGTCCTCGACGCTTCCTCCAACAGGATGCGAAGATTGTCGACGTAGACGGGTGTGTACGGATCGGTGTCGGTCGTGATGGTTTCGCAGCCGCGGCATTCGCCGCAATCTACGTTGCTCAGCGGCCGCCGCTCCTCGCTGTAAGCGCCTTTGGCTACGCGGTTGTCGCCCTGCATGACGATGCAAGCAAGGCACTTGGGGCCGTGCGTGTGCGTCGAGTACGCGACACCGTAGTCTCTGGCCAAATCGGCCAATGTGCTGCCCCCGGCGAAGCGGCCGGCCGCTTGAGGCCAATCCTCTTCCGGCTGGATCGTCAGGAACCCTCCGTGTTCGTGCAGGATGCGCGCGACCTCCGAGAACACGGCCGTCTTCTCCCAGAAGTACTCGGGGCTCCGGACGAGATCCTTCGGATCTTCGATGTGCATGAGGACGTTGAAGTGAATCGGGGCGACCGGCTCCGCCGGAACCTCGATTCCGCCAACCTCTCTCGTAGCCCCTGCAATCTGCGGATCACGCCAATGCTCGGCCTCGATCCGGGCGTCGTCGATCGCGATTCGCGTGTTCGGCTGAAGGTCGATCACGAACAGCGCGAACTCCAGACCCGTCGTCGTGGGAAACGCGAACTGCACTTCGGTTCACGCCCCCGCGATCGGAACCGACGCCGGATCGTCCAACGTCTGTGCATCGGGAACCCTGTACTCCTTGACACCGAGAACACTGGCCTGCACTTCCGTCGGGCCGCCGAGAGATTTCGCCCACAGCGTGTACCTCGTCATCTCCCCCTTGTCGATCTTGGCGCGGAGAGCGAAGACGCCTCCGCTCTGACCTGTCTCAACGAGGATCCCGTATGCGCCGCTCCGCTTCACGTCTACGTCAGCCGAGCGCTCAATGACGGCAGCAGGCGTTCCTGCGCGCGCGTCGTCCGTGTAGTCTGCCATTCCGATCTCGAAGCCACCGTCTTGGAGTCGGTCGCGCGACGTCACAAGCTCCGCCCGTTCAGCCCGCCTGGGATTCGGCGTCTCGCACGAAACGCAATCCTCGGGGCACAGAGCGCTGGTCTCAGGCCCGTCGCAGACTCCGTCGCCGCATCGTCCAGCCGCGAAGGTCATCACGCAGGCAAGGGCAATGACCGCTACGCCGAGGAGTGGCTGAACCGCCCCGGGATTGCCGGAGACCGAATTCCTTGAGAGGATGGGGTCATGGCAAGACCGAGCAGGTACTCTCCCGAGGTCCGGGAACGAGCGGTGCGGATGGTGTTCGAGTGCGAGCGTGAACA
>Ga0208771_1000018_pt1 | contig 133270 bp, 128 predicted proteins | sample AntAceMetag02UKX_FD_184775 | JGI IMG/M metagenome (GOLD analysis project Ga0208771, IMG submission 184775) | Saline lake microbial communities from Ace Lake, Antarctica - Antarctic Ace Lake Metagenome 02UKX (SPAdes) (version 2) | ecosystem: Environmental > Aquatic > Non-marine Saline and... | reverse complement strand
ACTTTTGATGTGCAGGAAGCTGAAAGAATCTTAAGCAAGATTGAATTTCATTACACACCAACACATGCAAGCTGGTTGAATGTCGCGGAAATTGAAATTAACGTGATGGATGTTGAATGCACTGGGAAGCGAATTGGTGATAAAGAGACATTAACCCAACAAGTAGCATATTGGACTGAACGAAGAAATTCACAAATAAAGATAATCAATTGGAAATTTACCAAAGATGATGCTGATAAAAAGCTCTCCAAACATTATGTATAATAATTAAATTTAAGAGACACTAGGAGACGAGAGCGAACCCTTAGCCAATGTTATGGTAGAGCTCTATTGCTCTAGCGATTCCAACAATCTCGGAAGGCGTGTCGGTTTTGCTACCACCGATGCTAAGGGTTGGTACGAGTTGTCGCTCACTTCTGAGTGCGAATTTTACAACATAAAGGCGACGAATCCCGAAGGCTATGTTTCGGTAGGTGCTACTACTGTGGGTGGTAACGTAATTGGTAGTAACAGGATCCAGTACACTCATCCCCTAGGGCGGTCGGCCCTCACCGGCAATAAGTTCTGGTTGAAGAATCTGAATCTGAAATCGCCGATGACGCCTATAAAACCACTGGTACCCATAAAGCCGCCAGAACAGGAAACTGTCTTGTGTCCTGAAGGCTGTGAATGTATAGAGGAAGAGGTTGCAGCAGAAAAGTTCGGCAAATACGAGTGGTGTTCGGACGAGATATGCGGATTCGGAGAGAACGGAGTTCCAAAATACTGTTTCAGACCAGCAGAGCCAACTACCGAAATCTGTCCGGAAGGCTGTGAATGCATGGAAGAAGTGGTTGCAAAAGAGCGCTTTGAAACATACGAGTGGTGCTCGGACGAGATGTGTGGCGTCAGTGAGGATGGAGTTCCAAAATACTGTTTCAGACCGGCTGAGCCAACTACCGAAATCTGTCCAGAAGGCTGTGAATGCATGGAAGAAATGGTTGCAAAAGAGCGTTTTGGAACATACGAGTGGTGCTCAGACGAGATATGCGAATTTGGCGAAGGTCGAGTTCCAAAGCACTGTTTCAGACCGATGGTGCCAACTACCGAAATCTGTCCGGAAGGCTGTGAATGCATAGAAGAAGAAGTTGCAGCAGATCGGTTCGGCAAATACGAGTGGTGTTCGGATGAAGTATGCGGATTTGGCGAGGGGCAAGTTCCAAAGTACTGTTTCAGACCGACTGAGCCAACACCAGAGATACATCCAGAAAGTTGCAACTTATTCTTCTCCACCGAAGAAGATTTCGTCACTCAAGGTCCTCTACCACTAGATGGTAATCCTCTCATTTCAGACGGTGACCTGCTTGGACCCGGATGTATCGTGTTTGCCCGTAATCGAGAACTGTTAGAGGTTTTTAAAATAGATAACGACCTCGGTTTGGATGCTGTTGATGTCATAGACGAAGAAAGGCGTTTGATCGTGTTTTCTACCGAACTGGATGATCCGTTGGGCCGATTTACCGCAGGTGATCTGTTAGCCACCAACGGTGCCCAGATCCCCAATAGTGTACTGTTATCTCTACTTTCCAAGTTTTGGTTTTTGCATACCTTTACTAGATTGTAAGCCGAATTAATGCTATTTTTATTGGGATATGTGCGACGTATTTAATTCCATATGGTTCTCGTATTATGCGAGACGCAAGGGTAGTTTATAAGCTGGGCGTGACCGAGGGAAAACTTGGAAAGTAGAGCTGTTATCTAATTTTGATGTTCTAAGAAGTGATTTGGGGCTCGATGCAGTCCATTTTATTGGAGATTTAGACAATATAGTCAGTTTCTTAGCTCAGGCATCTGAAGTGGGCCGAGATGAATGGCTCAAAAATCAGCGCATGTTACCTCAAATGCTGGAAAAATACGACGTAGATATCTGGTTCTCGACGGAAGGAACTCCCTTCGGAGCCAAAGAACCACTCTTCCTTGATGGCGATCTCCTTTCAGCGCGTGACGGCGTTATAGTTGCATCGAACGCCCTTTTGTTCCCGCTTGCGGTGCCAGCAGGGATTCTCGATCGTGGGGTAGACTTCGGCTTAGGCGCAGCCACTTCCGGCCGGTATGGCAACAGGCAGTTGATCCACTTCTCCACCGAGATTCACTATGAAGGTGATCTTGACTTTAGCGATGGAGATGTCCTCCTTCTTGGCGATGGGGTGATCTGTACCAACAAGGATCTAATTAGTTGCTTTGAGCCTGAGACCAACGAACTGGGGTTAGATGCGTTATCTATTGCAATGAGGTGAGAAGTGGTCCCGTCTCAAATTTTTAGGATGAACTCAGGGCTAATCCCCACCATTTCAATGGTGGGATACAGTCTGTGCCTACCGACATATTAATATGCACATGGTGAATGTGTGCATAATCCAAGATGACAAAAAAGGAGCATTGGATACGTGCCAGAGGCTGCGTGTACAACGTGAATTATCATTTCGTATGGTCCACGAAGTATAGAAGGACGGTTCTGGTAGGTGATGTATCTGATGATCTCCATATGCTCCGTGAATTGATAGCAGAACAAAAGGGCATGACTTTGATAACTCAGGAGATTATGCCAGACCATGTTCAGCTATTTGTGACGGCTCATCCAACGTTCTCTCCCGCAAACATAGTCAAGATCTTCAAAGGAATCACAGCAAAGAAACTCTTCAAGCTACACCCCGAAATCAAAAGCAAGCTCTGGGATGAGCATTTATGGAACCCTTCATATTACGTGGGAACATGTGGAGATACCACGAAGGACGTGGTGCAAATGTACATCGAAACTCAAAAGGTGAAATAATTTGCTAAAAGTGTTTCGGTATAGGATCTATCCAACAAAATCTCAGCGGTCTAAGATGATTAACACCCTGGATCTTTGCAGATGAACCTATAACGAAACACTGGCTATCAGAACGAACTCCTATGAACAGGAAGGCAGATCCGTTTCCTACTACGAAACCAAGAAGCTTCTGCCTCAATGGAAAAAAGATAAACCTGAATTGAAAAGTGTTCATTCCCAGGTTTTACAGGACGTAGTTAAGAGAGTTGATCTTCCCTATCAAGCCTTCTTCCGCAGAGTTAAAAACGGCGAGACGCCTGGATATCCCATGTTCAAAGGGAAGGGTCGATACGACAGTTTCACTTATACCCAATCGGGTTTCTCCTTGAAATCTGGCAAGCTCTGGCTTTCCAAGATAGGCGATATCAAGATCAAGCTACACAGAGCCCTCACCGGAGAAATTAAAAGGCTTAACATCAAGAAAACACCAACTGGAAAATGGTTTGCCTCCTTCGTGGTTGAAGTTGAACCGGATGAACTTCTTCCAAAAACAGGATCCTCAGCAGGTATTGACGTTGGTATCAAGAGTTTCGCGACTCTTTCCAACGGCGAACATATAGACAATCCCAGGTTCTTTGTTCACGAAGAAAAGGCACTTGCAAAGGCTCAACGGAAGCTATCTAAAGCTGGAAAAGGAACCCCTGATAGGGCAAAAGCTTTGAAGGCGGTTCGTAGTATTCATGAAAGAATTGCCAACAAAAGAAATGATTTTATTCAAAAGGTCAGTTTGAAGTTGGCGAAATCTTATGACTTAATAGTCTTTGAAGATTTGAACATTGAAGGCATGGTCAAGAACCATTGTCTTGCAAAGCATATCGCGGATGCGTCTTGGAACAAACTGATAACTACCACGTCTTACAAGGCAGAATGGGCCGGTAAACGTGTTGAACTGGTGAATCCTTTCAATACATCCCAAATATGCTCTGGCTGCGGTCAGATAGTTAAAAAAGATCTATCTAAGAGAGTCCACAGATGTTCTTTCTGTGGGCTGACTCTGGACAGGGACCACAATGCGGCCATAAACATACTCAGACTGGCCTTCCAGCGAATCGCTGGAAGGGTTCCCGCTCTTTTGGCAGGAATCGACTACAGTCTGTGTATCAAAATGCTAGATGCCCCCTACTTCAATCGGGGGAGTAGTCACTACTCATCCGCCCGATGGTTGCATAGACGAAGTTGTTGGTTGTTGATGGCGATGACAGGAGCAGAAGATCGTTGGGCTCTTCCTGACCAGAAGAGCGCGCTTGAGTGGTGCGGCGAGAGGAACGCCGAGGGCATCCGCTGCATACTGGACGTTCTTGGGGAGAACGCCAAGACCGAGGTCCAGGCAGCCCGATCGTTGGAGGCCTACATCTCCTGTGCAAAAGCCGTCGAGGATGGAGGGCTGGACGCTTCGATATCGGTGAAGCTGACAGACCTTGGGGCTTTGTTCGACGAGACGGTGTGCCAGGAGAACGTTCGGACCCTTGCGAGGGATGCCGCAAGCCGCGGCGTGGGCTTTGAGATCGACATGGAGGGCCAACCTCTGGTCGATTTCACGGTGAAGACCGCCCTTGATTGCGCCGCCAAGTGGCCTCTCACGCTTGCCCTCGCCGCAAACTTCGACCGCACGCCAGAGGACCTGAAGGCCTTGCTACAAAGGGGGATCCGGCCCCGGTTGGTGAAGGGCGCATACCTCGGCGACGTCGGGGGGTTCGAGGAAGTTCAGGGGCGGCTGAAGGGGCTGGTCGAGATCGTGCTCGCCGCAGAAAGATCCTTTTCTCTTGCAACTTGCGACCCGGTGGTCATAGGGTGGGCCCTGCAGCGCGTGCCGAAGGCGGGGGGCCTTCTGGAGTTCAGCTTCTTGAAGGGGCTTTCTGACGTCACAAAGACGGAGCTTGCGGGCCGGGGGCTGTCTCGGAGTACGTGCCCTTCGGCCCACACAGGGAGGCGTACGAGGCCAGGAGGGTGATGTATCTGAGGGCGCTTTCGGCGCTGGGGCGAGCACCGGCTCCGTAGGCGGCGGCTGGGTGGTACATTGTGATGAACACTTGTGAATAAATCCAAATAATATGTTCGAGTAGCCATCACCATACGGATTGGCGGTGAAGGATTAGGAAATTTGGCTTAAAGAATGCCCCCATTCTGTTTAAAGAGGTGTATGGCCGTTAGTATTATGAGCTAATGAAATAATGTACAGGTCAACATATTCAAAGAGATTGAAAAGGCGCTACAACTGATGACGAGGATGTGGAACATATGGATGACTCTGAAGAGGATACTGGTAATTATCTAGTTACGATTAATCAGCATGCTGACTGTGGTGCTTATACATATGATTTCCAGGCAGAAGCCGAAAGTGAAGAAGATTTGCAAAAATTGAAAGAAAAAATAGGTGGTCAACAAAGTCCCCAATCGGGAAAATCGCCAGGGAGGTCTGTTATGGACAAAAAGCTTCTTTTTATTAGCCACACAGAATCTGACAAAGAGCTCGCAAGTGAACTCGTAGAACTCGTTCTCGCTGCGCTTGAACTGAAAGATGATGAAGTTCGATGTACTTCAGTCCCTGGGTACAAGCTTCCGTTTGGAAAATCGATCTCGCAGCAGCTTAAAGATGACATAAATATAAGTGCTGTAATTATCGCATTGATAACCGAAGAAAGCCTACGCTCAAAATGGGTGTTGTTTGAGCTAGGGGCGTCATGGGCTCTGGGTAAAATGTTCATCCCCATCCTCAAACCAGGACTTACGGAGAATGATCTGCCCGGCCCCCTTTCGGAATATCGTTGTATTAAATTAAATTCTAAAGATGCGTCAAGTGATTTGATAGATGCCTTTGAACGAGCAGCATCGGAACTTAATGTTTCAGAAAAGACAGGATCAAAGCGACAAGCGAAACTTGAGGAATTCATAAAAACCTTAAACAACAATTTAAACAGCAATGACGTCATCGATGGTGGAGTCGAGACACCCTACAGATAGCCCCGCCAGCAAGCTCCTTCGCCCTCGCCCTGAACTCTTCCTCAGTGACCACGTTCTCGATCCTGTGGTCCGCAGACCGGATGTCTTATATCACAACGAACAGAGATCCGCTCGCCTCGCCTTCGCACCTGCCCCAAGCGCCCCATCTTTGCCCGACCGAACCCGGCGCCAAAACCCGGCCCGACGAAATCCCAGGGCGCACGACCTCCCCCTCGAAAAAGAGGCAGGAGGTCCAGCAAGATATTTGATTGAAGACTTGCGCACATTACCCCTAGACTTGAAGGAGGCATTAACTGTGGTAGAAGATGCTGAATCAAAGATGAGCGAGGCCGAAGTTCTGAGTTACAAGTCCGCACGATTCATGGTCACTGGCCGCCTTGAAGAGGCCCTCAAATACCTCGACAAAGCAATCGAACTGGGCCCGGAATCTTTTGCGACCTGGAGCCGCAGAGGTGACGTCCTCTACCAAATGGGACGATACAATGAGGCTCTTGAATGCTTCGAGGAGGCAATCGATCTGGAACCCGAAAACATCGAATCCTGGAACAAGAAGGGGCGCACCCTCACCGCCCTTGGAGAGTACGAAGAAGCCATCAAATACCTAGACAAGTCAATCGAACTGGACCCAAAATACGCTTGGACCTGGAACGACAAGGGCCTAGTCTACTACAAAATGGGCAAGCTCGATAAAGCCCTCGAACTCTTCGACAAAGCCCTCGATCTTGATCTGGACCTCGACACCGCAAGACTGAACAAGGCCCAGATCTTCGTTGACCTGGGAAACTACGAAAAGGCCATCGAATACTACGACGAAGTACTTGAATTATATCCGAAGGATTCATTCGTCTGGAACTCGAAGGGACTCGCCTTAAAGTCCCTGGGCAAGCTCGACGAGGCGATAGAATGTTTCGATGAAGCCATCAAGACCCATAGCGGAAATGCTGAGGGCTGGTACAACAAAGCCGTCGCTCTCGACGAGCAAGGCAGGTACAAGATGGCCCTAAACTCCCTCAATGGAGCAATCAAGGCAGACCCAAAATACGTCGACGCCTGGCACAAGAAGGCCACAATCCTCAACGATCGTCACCGGTACAAGGACGCAAACAAGTGCTTCAACAAGGTAATCAAGCTGGAACCGGAGTTTGCCGAAGCTTGGAAGGGAAAAAGCGTCGCACTTGGGGGACTTGGCAAGAAGAACGAAGCAGAGGAAGCCTTCGCCGAGGCCGAGGAGCTGGAATGCCCAGATCTAGAATAGACCGGCCGAGCTTGGGTGGGGTAAGCGAGTTAGCGTCTACGTCCAACTTTCTGCCAGGGTCGCGTTCAATCGGCAATCATGGACCCCTGACACGCTAACGGCTCGATTCCATTGCAGATCCACTACTGCTCGAAACCCTCGCTTTGCGGCGCACCACCATGAAAATGATCGAAGCCTCAAGTAGAAACAGCGTCACATCTACGGACATCTTATGGGCTATATAACTCAAGCAAAAATAGAAAGAAAAGGGGCAGCTTACTTGAAAGCAGCTTCCAGCGGGGGAACGACCTGCTTTTTCCTGGAAAGGACGCCTTCTTTGTAGATGGAGTCGTTTTCCATCTTGCCCTCAAAAGCTTTCTCGAACTTCTCTGCTGGCGTGCCCACGAAGAGAAGGTCGCTTGCCTCTTTCATGACGTCGGTGAGCATGATCAAAACGAAGTCCAGTCCTTCTTCCTTCCTCACAGCTTCCATGTCGTCCAGGATCGCCTGTCTCTTATCATCCAGGACTGAAAGGTCCATGACTTCTATCTGGCCCACTCCGGCCTTGGTTCCGCCGAAGTTGAAGTGCTTGTAATCTCCCTTGACTATGTCCCGAGCGGTCTTGGAAGAAACGTCGCTCTTGGCGATGAGCATTGCAATTCCGTAATCCTGGTAATCCTCGCCACAGATCTTGGCCAGTTTCTCCACCTGTTCCTTGTCTTTGTCGGTACAGGTGGGCGACTTGAAAAGAACGGTATCGCTCAGGATAGCAGACATCATCACACCGGCCATCTCCTTGGTGATGGAAACGTTGTACTGATCGTACATGGCCGAAATGATTGTCGCGGTGCTGCCCACCGGCTCGTTGTGGAAGAATATGGGGCTACCTGTCTGGATGTCTCCGATCTTGTGGTGATCTACGACTTCCATAAGCTCCGCGTCATTGATGTTATCCACTGCCTGACCCACTTCGTTGTGATCGACGAGGATTATCTTCTTTCCATTTCCATCGGTCACGACTTCAGGCGCAGGCACGCTGAAGTGCTCGAGAACGTACGTTGTCTCGTCGTTGATCACGCCTGCTGCTGCAGGTATGTATACGTCGGGTAAGTCGAGTTGGTTCTTCAGGTTCGCATAAGATATTGCCGCTGCTACAGAATCTGTATCGGGGCTCTTGTGGCCAACCACATAGATATCAGCCAGATGAAACACCTCCGAAGATATTCAACGCGCAGCTTCGACTTAAACTTTTGCCAGGCACATACACCTCAAAATAATATAATATTTTGGAGCAGGGAGCGCGTCCGTTCGGCATCTTTATATAGTACATTGAACATACGCCCGTTGTTCTTTCTAGAGGGCTGGCAGGAGCCCAGGCAAAAGCCGTCGCAATGACTGCCGGTGCAAAGAGGGAACTACATGAAAGCCGTGTTGATAGGTCCTTGTGGGAAGATATTGACATAAGTCTACTCATGACCTCAAGACAACCCAAACTCGGTACAAAAGCCCGCTGCGAGGGTCTCCGGGCCGACTACGGATCGATCCAGTGCATGAGGACCCGGCGTTAGCAGAGCATCGGGCGACATTTCCATCACACTTTTTCTTAAAGGTCGGTTCTCGTATCCACAAAGATGGCGATATCTAGATATGTCCACCTTTTCATGTGACACCCGAAAAGACATGAGAGGCCACCTCATAACCCTAGAAGGGATCGACGGAACCGGAAAATCTACCGTCGCCGAAGAACTCGCTCGACGAGTTGCTAAGATCCGTTCCGACCAAGGTCCTGATATCTCAACTTGCGAACTTGAAAGAGAGTTCGTCTTTACCGCCGAACCCACAAGTGGAACTGCTGGACAACTTCTTCGAAAGAGGCTCCAGAGTCATGATACTGCAGATACGGCAGCTTTTGATAACTCAAACGACGGAGACGATCCAATCAAATTTGACCATCTAGAGGACCTTTTCCTCTTCATGGCAGATCATGCAGACCACCTTGCCAGAGTGGTCGAACCTGCCCTGAGCAAAGGATGCGTGGTAGTCTCAGATCGCTATTCCGACTCCAGAGTGGCTTACCAAGGCGCGACCCTGCGCGACGTGATTCCAAATCCCGTGAGATGGATAAAGGACCTTCACAGATCCTGGAGCCCGATACCCGACTTGACCCTTCTCTTCGTCCTTGACCCTGCTATCGCCGTGAAAAGATGCCTTTTCCGGTCAGACTGCCAAAACAGCCAATGTTCAGGTTCCAAAAGCGAAAGGCTAGAGCCAGAGAAGTTCGAGCGAGAGGATTTCTTAAGGTCTGTAGAAGAGAACTTTCTCTGGTTGGCAAAGGCCGAACCCGAAAGGTTCGTGCTGATCGATGCCGATCGCGAATTGGAAGAGGTGGCCGAATCGGCTCTGACGGCTATATTCGAGTTTTTGTCTTCGGTAGAGCAGTCCTAATTGACACCATCAAGTGATGATTGCCAAACCCCCAATCGACATGACCTTTCTGAACAACTCACCGAGCAATCCTCAAACACAATCCTCGAACCAGATTTGCCCAACACGAACGCTTCCTGGCGCTTCTAGTCGCCCAACGGATGTGATAAAAGAGGGGGGCTTTTTGTAGCCCTGGAGCTTTTTCTGCCTCGATTAAGCAGAACAATCCCGGACCTCCAGGCTGGTTTACAACAGCCCCAAGATCAGCAATGTTCTTTGCACCGTTGAAGTCTGCGTCCCCACTCCAACCACACGATGGACACGAAAACTCTTTTCCTTTCCGGTCTCCGATATGGTAGCACTGGTAGGCACGTCTTGCTGGTATATGCAGGCGCTACCAGAATCACAGGAACACCAGCTGCAAGCGCCTTGTAGCTCACAAGCTCTCTTAGGGCCCGCGAAGAAATAACCTTGTCATATGAATGATTCGTAATTATTATACTGGATCCGCTTCATATCGGTTTCGTGTAATGGGTGTACACGTATATGCGCAAGTTATTTCGCTACGGGCCCTTAGCTGGTAGAACGCCCACGTATGAAGCGATTTTATTCGACGGTTAGAAGTCTGTCTGATCCCAGACAAGTCTTCCAACGCTATTGCAGACTTGGTCTCTTTGGCTCTTTGAACTATACGTTTGCTGATCACATGGTTAACCCATTTTTGAAACCGATGTTCCTTTCCCGACAGCCGTTTCAGAAGCGCTCGACATCTCCGCCGAGAACTTCTTGTGCCCTTCGAAGCTTTCCTTTGAAGATCGGTTCGCACTTGGGCGTAATGTTTTCTCACTCTCTTAACTTCTGATCCTGAATACGTATCACCTTCCGACGTTACCGCAAGATCTGTTATACCCAAGTCAACTCCTATTACTTCGTCTGGTTCAATTGGGTCTGGTGCTTCGGACTTGACTTGGATATCGATATAGTAATTAGATCCTTTTTTTACCAGTGTTGCTGATGTGGGGTTTTGCCCTTTTAGCAGGTTTCTCTGATAGTTTCCTATGTCAAGTGGGACTCTTTCTCTACCATTTAAAAGTGTCAAGCCCACTTGTTCATCAGCTTCGCGATACTGGAAAATACGTTGATCGTAGTCGACGCTGGTGGGTTTAAATTCTTTAATCCCGTTCTCACCCGCAGTCTTGCGGTTGGATGCCACCCGATTTATCGCTCGGATAGCTAAGTTCGCAGATAACTCGAACTTGTTTTTCACATCACGGTAGACCATATGCTGAATCCGGATTTTGCCCTTGATCTTTGGATCAACGTTCTGATTGATCCAGGTACATGCACCAGCAAAAGCTATCAGAGTATCTCCGATTGATTTTGCCTGTATGTCAGATGGCTTGAGTTTGCATCGGACTGTTAGCACCAGGTCTGTCATTATATCACGAAAGATCATTCAGCCTTAAATATTGTATGGTTCAAAAAAGGGCAGGAAGTATGTGCTAGACGGACGAATTCCTCCCACGACTAAAGTCGTGGGCATCCTGCTGCGTTCGTCGTGAGCGCCATCTCCACAAGCTTTCGAGCCCATTTCAGCTTCTTTTTCTTCATAGGGGTGACGAGAGGATCTTCGTAATCGAAGCCGATCAGCTTGATTGTCGCCGCGCCAAAACGTCTTGCAAGAAAAACGCATCGATCGCCGTCGGTGAACCCGCCGAAATTGTATATGCCTTCGAGGGGCTCAGACTGAGTAGTGCCTACCACCGCTTTTAGCAAGGGCACATATTCTTTGAGGGCAGGCATGTTGTCACCGTGGGCGTGAACCACCACAATCGAGCCTTTCTTGCCAGCTTCGATCACGTCTGGGACATATCCGTCAAGGTCAGACACGATTATGTGAGGTATCACCTCTGCCTTTAGAAGAACCGAAGTTGCACCATCTGCCGCGATGATCGTCATCGAGCCAAAATCTTCTAGCGATCGGATCTCTTCAAGCTCACTGGCCAATCCGGGCGCGTTGCCGCAGACGAGAACCTTTCGCCCCCTTATGAGAACATCGAGACGATCAAGATCAAGGGATTTGGGGCTCTCTTCTAGCAAATGCCACAATAGGCGGGCAGCCTCTTCGTCACGATCCCTGGAAAAGCCAAAGTCCTCCAATATCTCCTGGTACAGTGGCTCCCACAACTCAAAACGCATGAGGATAGCTAAGGCCAAGAAATGGTTAAGCCTTTTTGGGAGGATATAATACATCTCAAATTAAATAAAAAAGGACAGGATTGGAGATGGTCCTCTCCAATTACATACCACTGAAGATTGTATCTTCAGGACAGTTGCTACTGGATGCCCTTCTTGTCCAGATCGTCCATGCTGTCACAGCCGCCGAAGCAGCAGGTGAGCCAGTCGGACTCGATAATCTCCAGCTTGTAGGGGACCTCAAGGGTCATGTTCTTCTCGATGTGGTATGTTCCGATGTAGTCCTCATCGATCTCGATCATTGGGTTCTTCCAAGCAGAGGTATCTGGTGTGACGTATCCAGTCACGTTCATCGAGCCGGGTTCACCCTGGAGCACGCCAATGTGCGTCCTACCGTCGGTGACATCTTCCACGATGTTCATGGTGGTGTATCCAACGCCTTCATAGAGTGGGTCTGTGTACGAGTAGTACTTGTCCTTGACAATAACGTTGATCTCCTTGTCCAAGGCCTTCGCATACTCCACCTCGTGGTGCATCGAAGTGAGCGGCCTGTAGTTCTTTATGCAGGTCTTCTCCTTGAGCAGAGACTCGTACCTGATCGGGTTCCTGGCGTAGTAACCATTGCCATAAGACATGGTCATGGGTGAGTACACCATGGAGTTATCTTCCTGAGCAGAGATACAAGTGTAGGTCATATCCTCTATGTAACCTCCAGAGAGGTTGTGGGTACGAATATCCTGTGCCTGGATCACGATCTCATTGTCAATGGTGCCGCTGCCATGAGCGTAGTCTTTGTACATGGGCCCTTTCTGGCCGGTTGTGGGCGTGTCGAGCTGTATGTACCTGTAGGTCATGAAATAACCGCTGCCGTCAACCGACTGCTCGAAGTCAAAGGTCATTTCGCTTGAAGTCTTACTGCTATCTGTGTCTGCCACTGCTGCTGCCATTCCAATTAGAAATAACAGGGCAAGTATAATCTTTTTCAAATCACTCCCTCCGTAAACTGAATTCCGTGTAGTATCCACTGGAGTCTTAGATAAGTTTAACGCGACCCGCCTATTTTAACTTTTGGGGTATGATGTGCTCAAATCAGATCTTTTTCCGGTCAAGATATACGGCCCGCTTCAACACCAAAGGACTTACAGCCTAAGGTTTGAACATCTTACATAGGACATGTACTGCCAGACCAGCAACATTGGAAAATATCACTACAGTCCCTGTTTTGAGGAAAAACGCATATCTATGTCGCGCGCCCACCCAAATCTCTCATAAAAAAGAGGATATTTTGGGTTGCATTTCAAGACGGCCATTCAGGACGAACGCAGCAGGATCCCCCCCTACGTTAGTGGGGGGTGGAATGTGTTCAAATATTCGCAGCCTGAATTAAGGTTGTGCCGCTCGCTCTTAACTGGTTTTTTACGTAAACTAACATATAGTTTACCTCCACGAATGGAGTTATGCGTATCCAGAATTGTTGGAGGCAATCCCAGAATCCGACTTCCTCTCGATCTGATACTGAAAGGTTTGTATGGTGCAAGCACGGTCCCTACCTCCCAGGACTGTTTAACCGGCACCCTTAGAGCCTGAAACTGAGGCGGCATTCCAAGGTAACTAAATTCTTTCGTATTGGCTCCCGATCTTGTAAAACTCCTCGATCGGGGATCCGGTCATACATGCCCGTCACTTTAGTGGCGGGTGGTTGACATTAACGTTTAGGCTGCAGACCCTTCTGATGACAGGACTCTCTTTTTGAACTCTTCAAACCCGATCAAGTTGATAAATTCTCTGAGCCTCATTCCAGGCTTGGCCTCTTCTTTGTAAACTTCGAGTATCTTTTCTATGAGCGGCATTACTTCTTCGCGCTTCACAAGGTCGCGCAAGGTCCAGCCCTCGTGTGGCGGCCAGCTTCCGCGCCCGCCAACAAAGAGCATGTAACCCTCCTCTGCGGTATATCTGGCTCCAACAGGACAGTTGACGACGCATCTGCCGCACATGACACATTTATCGTAGTCGATTACAGCCTTTCCATCCACTACGGAAGCCGCACCTACCTTGCAGACTTCGACGCATTTCCCACAGCCAGTACACTTTTCCAAGTCCATCTCTGGCCGAACTCTTCCCATCAAGCCGATCTCGTTGAACTGGGGCCTAGTGCAAGGGAAAGGGCAACCTCCGATTCCTACCTTGAGAGGGCCTGGTGTCTTTTCTCCTGTGAAACGCGCTCCTATCTCCTTGGCAAGCTGGGTGGTCTCGGCGGCGGACTTGAAACAGTAGGTTTCACCCAGACAAGAGGCCACGTTCCTGAAAGTCATGCCCGAAGATCCGGGTCGCAGATCCACTTCTTCAAGTTCTATGAGGGCCTGTTCCAGCTTCTCTTCAGGAACACCCAGGATTGAAATCTCTTGTCTTACGGTGAGATGGACTTCGGCCCCATACTTCTTGGCAACCACTCCAATTTTCTCTACTTGTTCGGGCTTTAACATTCCACCTGTAACCAAGAGCTTGATCTCAAACTTTTCATCTTTCCGCTTGAATACTGAGGGCATTCCTTTGTACATAATTGGTTTCAAAATTAATCCTCCGGCAGTATGTCACGCCTTGTTTTAGGCGAATTTGTACATTGTGGTCTTGTGGAGATGTGAACGACCGGCTTTATCCGCGAATTCAGAGCAATTTTGATCTCCAGAATAAGAAAAACCGGAACGGAGAGGTTTTCAACGGTATGCGCGAGCAAAAACGAACTAACCAAAAGATTAATACGTCAAAGGATCGACTGGGTATCTGCTACATGCTCATGAATATCGATCTTTCGAGCACGCTATCTTTTGATTTCGATCAAGTAAATCACCCACCACTAAAGTGACGGGCATTTGACGTGCCCTGGTTTGCCAGATCATCAATTGGGAGATAATATAATTGATAAACGATAGGAACGAATTTAGTTACCCTGGAATGCCGCCTCAGTTTCAGGCTCTAAGGGCACCGGTTAAACAGTCCCAATGGGTAGGGACAGTGCTTGTGCCATTCAAAACCGTTCCATATCCGGTCGAGAGGAAGTCGGATCCCGGGATTGACTCCACAATCTTGGGTACGCACAACTCCATTCGTGGAGGTAAACTCTATGTTAGTTTACACAAATTCGAACGCATTTCTCCCCCCACTAAAGTAAGGGGGGATCTTGCTGCGTTCGCCCTGAAAAGAGACCCACCTGAGTGCTTTATCGGTGATTTCAGCACAGGTAATCACCAAGGTGCAAAGATCTTTTGTTAACCTTGCTCAAATTGGATCGATAAATGCGTGTCATGTTGATTAAACCCCACGCCTAAAATGGTGCCAATAGGGAAAGGACGGAAAACCAGCCTCGTGCTGGAAAAGGAGGACAAATGGGGGATGCTAGCAGAATTGGAAGAAAAGAAGGCCCGGCTCAAGCAGCAAGCTCTTGATTTCAAAGAACAACGGAGTCAGCTGAACGCAGAAGCCAGCAAGTGGGCCGCGAAGCGAAACGAACTGAACAAAGCCACCAAAGAGCTGATAGACAAGGCTCAGGAACTCAAAACGCTTCGCGACGAGTATAACAAGAACGTAGCCGAGGCCAAGCAGAAACGGGACGTGTACAACGAGAAGACCAACGAGATCTACGCCAAGATCGACGAGATCAGAAAGAAGTACAACCTCACTGGCGATCGGTCCATCAGGGGTCTGCGCAAGGAAATCGACCACCTGGAATTCAAACAACAGACCGAAGTTCTGAGCCCCGACAAAGAAAGACAGCTCGTAGAGCGGATATCGACCCTCAGCACTGAGTTCAAGTCGAAGAAAGAGCAGATGGAAAAGAACGATGTTCTGCGCGATCTCTTGAACGATGCACAGGCCTTGAGGGACCAGGCATCTGAACATCACGAGGGTGTCACCAAATATGCGGAACTGGCTCAGGAATACCATGACAAGATGATCGGAACCTTCAAAGAGGCCGATCAGGTCAGGGCCGAAGCCGATAGTGCTCACAGGGAATTCGTGAAGGCTCAAGAGTCTGCGGACAATCAACACAGAGAATTCATCAGAACCCAAAGAGAAATCCGCGACTTTGACAAGGTCATCACGGGCCTCAGAAAGAAAAACCGGGAGCGCAGAGAGGACAAGGTCAAGGCCGAGGTCACGAGAGAAGCAGAGGAGATCCTCACCCACTTCCGGCAGGGTGAAAAACTGGATACATCTGATCTTTTGAGACTTCAGCGCTCAGGACTCGTTTAAATTCATAAATAGGGCAGGAGATTCCCTGCCCGATTTTATTTTATCAGATAGCCAGACCCTTCTTGACGATCGAGCGATTCGCTTACGCTGGCGATACTGCTCTCTTCAGCGATATGGAATTGATAGGCGAACTTTACAGGCCCGAAGTGGTACCTTTTGCCCATCGGCGACAGATACACCATGGGACCAAAAGAAGCCGCCATAGCCACCAGCTGGATGCGGCCCCACGTTGCAATCCCAATGCACTATGACACTTGGCCTACCATCAAGCAAGATCCTTACCGAATTTCAATCAATAGTAGAGACACTCTGCGATACAGAAGTGGTCATAATGTATGTGGGTGAGACCATTGAGTGTTGAAAATATCGGACGCCTCGACATTTTTCTATAAATAACTAACATGTTTTATATGATTGGTAACTGATGAAAATGTCTCAAAAATCTCTCGGCAACCGTAAACTTTTAAGCTGAGTCGTTGAACGTTCGGTTGATGAGCTATGTTCGTCTGCTCTTTGGATACCCGAAGATACAGAATAAAGAGCCCTTTCTGAAGAAGCTAAGAGAGCTTCAAGAGGAGTGCGGATGCGTAATCCTGGCCCTCGAAGCAGAGAAAGTAGTGAGCGAAAAACATGCTGCTTTTGCCGCAAAGAAAGCTCTCAGAGCGATCTTCGAGAACAGAAACGTGGCCAAAAACGTGAGCGTCGAGATTCTGCGCTACGCATCAGGCCAAAGACAGATCGAGCGGGCGCTTTCCATGGGCATATCAGAGGCGACCTCCAGGGTCGCCCTCATAGTGGTGGAAAACGGCACCATACCTGAACTCTCAGACGTGATCGATCTCGACGATAAAGGCCCCTCTTGGAACCGCAATGCAGTCAAAGAGGCGTTCGAGATAGGGGATGAAGAGATCGAAGCTGTGGGAGACGATCGGATTCCTGACCTGGTATTGGAGAGAGTAGCCCTAGTAGACGCTTATCGATGAGAGGATCTTATTCATGAAAGCTATGAAAGAAGAGTTCTACACCCAAAATCGCTGGCAGAACTGGATCAAGAAGATAAAGGAGACTGATTTCGTCTTGAACGAGTCAGAAGAGGACCCCTCTGCAGCAGTCTTCGTATACGCGATGGACGACGTGGTGTTGGCCTGTCTGAAGGTCATAGCCAGATACGAGCACAAAGTAATATCACAAGAGGAGGCGCTCACCACCATTGGCGGGATAAAAGATGTCGTCTTCGAAGAACAAGAATCGCTTGGCGAAGATGCTGACATGATGCTTGAATCTCTTAAGACCGCCCTTACTGCAGTCTTCATATCTTGCCAACGATACATCGAAGGTGATTACGACAAGAAGACGCCCCTGAAAAAGATGGTCACAGGAGCGACCAAAGCTGAAGAGAATGGCGATATCGAAATTGCTCTCAACACCTTGAGCCAAGTCGGGGCAAGGGTGATTAAAGGGGAGATGCTGCCAGAAGAGGCTCTTTTAGACCTGCCCTACTGTCTCGTAGCCGAGCTGTTAGACGGGATCGATGCCATATCTGCAGCCCAGATGGGCGATGATAGCTACAAAGAAGATGACGGGTCGAAGGGCGCCGCCAAGTGAGTCTTAAGACACGAGAATTACTTGGTGGTCACCTCGCACCCGTTCTCCTGGATTATCAAGGTGTGTTCAGTCTGTGAGACGAGCGTCCCTTCGGCCTCCCAGAGCAGCGGGTATCTATAAAGGACGCCCGCCTTGATCAGCTGGTTTAAGGCGTAATCGATCCTTTCTCCCTTCAGCCATCTTCGGGCGAACGGGAGACTGCTGTAATTTTCTTGTATATATTTCATGAGTGCCCGAGCAGGAGGCGATCGGATCGGCCTTTTAGCGATGAAAGAGTATATTTCAGCCTGGGGTGATTCTGAGATTTTTCCTATGCCGTCAGTCGCAAAGGGCTCTATTGCGATCACGTCGCCCTCCTTTATCTCGACGCCTTTTTCGATCGCCTTGTTAGGGATCGAAGGTTCAGCGTGGGCCACGTAGCGCCCAAGGCCGTGGCCAGTCAAGTTGGCGACCGGGTTGTAGCCGTAGCCTTTTATGGCTTCTTCAATGGCTGCACCAAGCTGGGCTGTATTTGCGCCAGGTTCTGCAAGCTCGATAGCGGCATCCAGTGCAGCTTTGCTTGCCTCCACCAGATCGGGGTGCCCGCTCAAGTCCACGGTTACGGCAGAATCTGCGATGTAGCCGTCCACATGGACACCTATGTCCAGTTTTATCATCTCTTCGCCAAATACCGAATCGTCCCCTGGCTTAGGGGAATCGTGGGCTGCAACTCTGTCACGGGATATGTTGCAGGGAAAAGCGGGCTCTCCCCCCTGCTTTTTGATGGAATTTTCCACAAAATCAGCCACTTCTAAGAGAGACGCACCTACCTCAATCTTGACACGAGCCTCTTTGCGAACCTTGACCAGTATATCTCCTGCCTTCTTGTATTTCTCAATAATTTCAGCTTCCATATCGGTCTCATCTCCTTTTACAGGATTAGCCGCTTTTCAAATTTAGTGAGGTTATCGCACCCAGAATTGGTAACTACAACAAGGTCTTCCAACCTTACGCCCGCAAGTTCAGGGTAGTAGAGGCCAGGCTCTACTGTGGCGACGTTTCCATTCTCCAAGATTCCACCAACCTCACTTATAGACGGTTTCTCGTGAATCTCAAGGCCCACTCCATGACCTGTGCTGTGGATGAAACCCTTCTCTTCTCGTTCGGGGTATCCTCTTTCTCTAAAAACTTCACAGACCCTGGCATGAACTTCTTTTCCAGTGGTTCCGGCCTTGACCGCTTTTAAACCTGCATTTTGGGCGTCTAAAACTGCATCGTAAAGGTCTACAACATCTGGATCGGCTTCTCCTCGAAGAACGGTCCTGGTCATGTCTGCAAAGTACCGGCTCGTTTTAGAGCGGGGAAATATGTCGATGACTATTGGCGCGTTTGAGGGAAGGGGGCCTGAACCGTTGCAATGAGGATCTGCAGCATCTTTTCCACCGGCAACGATGGTGTCGGTGGCTTCACATCCCATCTCCAAAAGAGCCACGTCGATGGCGAATTTGACCATCTCAGATGTGAGTAGCGTTCCATCCAACAATAACCGTTCTCCTTTAGGTTGTGACCGGCCAATCACATCTATCGCGGCTTTCATGGCAGATTCGCAAGCTCTCTGAGAACGCGTTATGGCATCGATCTCCACTGGACTTTTGACGGCTCTCCATCTCGATACTGGGCTTGCAGTGATCACGAGCTCAAATTCTTCTGCAAGGTGCTGATACATCTTGACTGGAAAATCGCCAGAGATGCCGAGCCTTCTGACATTGTGGTTTTGGAGGAACTCTTTTAATACGGCAACGTAAGCGTCTTCAGGCTTTTCAAACTGTTCCATCTTCTCCATGATTTTGTAATCAGAGGTGCTCTCGACATTTGCCTTTGACTCTTTCATGGCCCGGCTTTTCTCCATGCCTGAGACAAAAAGAGATAAGGAATCCGAAGCGAGCAAGGCGAAACGGTCTGGGGCGAAAAAGCCTGAAAGGTAGTACAGATCTAGGTTGCAGAGGCTATCGCCCAACAGAAGAAAACCATCCAGCCCCTGTTTTATGAGAAAATCACTAATGTTGTCGGAAGAGGGCATGGGCAATAGTTGTGTGGAGATAGTATAAAAAGATGGATTAGCGGACCTTTATGGACTCAACGATTTCCTGGACAAAGGCGGTCACGTCTTCGCTCCGTTCTACCCCTGTCCCGGTGACGATCAGGTCTGCGCCAGCGTCGACAAGGGCTCGTGCATCCTTGCCAGATTTTATTCCACCGCCCGCGATTAGAAGAGTCTCGTTCAGGACCTTTTTCACGCCCGCAATCATGTTGAGTGGCACGGGTTCGTCGGCACCGGATCCAGCTTCTAGATAGACGAGTCTCATTCCCATATATTTTCCTGCCAGAGAATAGGCCATCGCAAGTTCGGGTTTGTTTCGTGGGATCTTCTTGGCATCGCCAACCCAGCCCACAGTCCCGCCGGGCTCTACTATGATGTAGGCCATGGGCAAAGGTTCAAGGCCGTACTTGAAGACCAAAGGTGCGCCGAGCGCCTGGTTCTCGATGAGGTAGCTTACGCTCCTGGAGTTGAGAAGGCTCATGAAGAATACGGCATCCGCATTGTGGCAAAGGCCGCCAGCGTTTCCGGGAAAAAGAATAACGGGAAGACCCGACTCGTTCTTGGCGGCTCTCACAGTCTCTTCGAGAGCGGTCCCAGAAGCTCCAATCGATCCGCCCACCATGATGGCATCGGTTCCGCCTTTGCGCGCGGCTTTTGCCATCAATCCGGCCACTTTTGGGCCCTGTGAGTCTGGATCGATCAGGGTGAGGTGAGCTGCGCCCGTTTCCCTCACTATTCGGACGAGCTTCCCTTCGACGGGACCCATCTTGATCGCCATGAGAACCATCGCAAGTTCAGTCGGGTTATCCTTTGCTCTCCTTGGACTTAACGCGAAGTCCCTTATAACCACATTTACGACATCTGGTTGCGCGCGTCGCGTTGCGCGCGTTGCAGCGCATGCAGATCTTCACGTTGAGTGTTCGCTTTTCAGCCTCTGGAAATCTGGCCATCCTTAAATCGCCTCTACTGTTTTTATCGGGTAATTGTCATCGCAAGCGAACTGCTGTAATATTAACTTTTCCAGCAGACTTCTTGTGGCGCCGGGGTTGGGATTTTCTTGAAGGGGCTATGGCGCCCCTCCATTTCGAACCCAAGCGTCCCCAAAGGGACAACAGGTCTCGAGCCTGCCGCGTATGGACTCTTCGGGCCCCACGGAGACAGAAGATTAGTCCGCTCTGCCACCCCGGCTCCGACTGGGTAAATCAGGGCTTCTGGTTTTATATCTGTTGGTCTGACCCGACTTCACCTGGCAGCGTTTCATTCCATCTGATAACATTCGATCTCATTTGATCTCATCAAGTCGCCGCATGCCTTCGCTTTTACACAAACCGACATAAAATGACATGAACTGAATTCACCGGATCTTGCAAATCCTGTTTCAAAGATAGATTTAATTCACGGGGGATCTTTGGGCAAGAGATGTCTCTTCGAGATGATGCACTGGAGTTCCACAGGAAATCAAGGGGTAAGATTGCGATCAAGAGCAAGGTTCCCTGTAGCACGAAAGAAGATTTGAGCTTGGCTTACACGCCGGGGGTTGCCGATCCTTGTCGCGAGATCGAACACGACCCAAATCTAGCTTACGAGTACACCTCCAAAGGAAATATCGTGGCGGTGGTGACTGATGGGACCGCAGTCTTGGGCTTGGGCGACATAGGTGCCACGGCTTCGATCCCGGTGATGGAAGGAAAATCGATCCTGTTCAAGGGATTTGCCGACATCGACGCCTTCCCGATATGTCTCGATTCTAAGGATCCAGATGAGATCGTGAACATTGTCAAGAGGATGGCGCCGATCTTTGGCGGCATAAACCTGGAAGACATAAGCGCACCTCGCTGTTTCGAGATCGAGGATCGGCTCAAAGAAGAACTGGAAATTCCAGTCTTCCACGACGATCAGCACGGAACTGCCGTTGTGACGGGAGCAGCTATGATCAACGCCCTCAAGATCGTGGGCAAAAAATTCGACGAGATCGAAGTTGTGATGAGCGGGGCAGGTGCCGCGGGAGTTACCGTCGCCAAGTTCCTGATGAGCTTTGGCACCGAAGATATCGTGCTTTGTGACAGCAAAGGCATAATCGAAGAGGAAAGGGGCGACTTAAACCCTTCCAAGAAAGATATTGCGAGGATCACCAACCCTTCAGGCAAGAAAGGCTCTTTGGCCGACGCGATTGAAGGCGCAGACGTCTTCATCGGGGTTTCGGCTCCGGGGATTGTGACCGAATATATGGTCCAGAGCATGGCCTCTGACCCGATAGTCTTTGCCATGGCAAACCCAGTTCCAGAGATCATGCCAGACCTTGCAAAAGCAGCGGGTGCAAGGGTGATTGCCACAGGTAGGTCTGATTATCCTAACCAAGTGAACAACGTCTTAGGGTTTCCGGGAATCTTCAGAGGCGCTCTCGACGTTCGGGCCAGCGACATAAACGAGGCGATGAAGATGGCTGCGGCCCGGGCGATCGCCGAGCTTGCAGATCCCATATCAGAAGAATACGTCATACCTTCCCCCTTCGATCGGCGCGTAGTTCCAAAAGTGGCAGAGGCAGTGGCAAGAGCCGCGATCGAGTCTGGCGTTGCTCGAATTTTGGCAGACCCAAAAGAGATCGGAAGGACGGTGGCAGAAAGGATGGGTGTTGCAGAAGAAGTTGCTTAGGTGGGTCTTGAGGTTTGATTCTTGAGCTCGGGGTGGCCTGTGTACCTGAATGTAAGCCGGGGCCTTGACCGTGGAAAGGCCGTCAAGAAGAGCCCATTGGCCTAGCGATCTTCGGAAGGTCAGGAACGTCCAGGGGCCGCGCTAACACGACGAGAACTCGGAAAAGCTGCATCTTCTGGCAAGAGTGGCGGGGCTGACATGGCTTTGAGGATCTCCAGCGCCAAAAAGAGACGAGAGATGAAAAAAATTTGGGGCAGATTGTTGGGCTGAAGATCAACGCGCGCCAAAAGATTCGAAGCCCGCGCCTTCAGGACGAACGCAACAGGATCCCCCCTGCTTTAGTGGGGGGAGGAATGCGTTCGAATTTGTGTGAACTATAGTGTTTAACGATACCTTTCGGACAAATTTCTAACTCGTAAGAGTTTGAGATTTGGCCTACTCGTATCGTTAAGCACTATTCTGGCGAGAACTGATTAGTTTCATCTAATCGGTTCTCGACTATAACATAGAGTTTACCTCCACGAATGGAGTTGTGCGTACCCAAGATTGTGGAGTCAATCCCGGGATCCGACTTCCTCTCGACCGGATATGGAACGGTTTTGAATGGCACAAGCACTGTCCCTACCCATTGGGACTGTTTAACCGGTGCCCTTAGAGCCTGAAACTGAGGCGGCATTCCAGGGTAACTAAATTCGTTCCTATCGTTTATCAATTATATTATCTCCCAATTGATGATCTGGTAAACCAGGGCACGTCAAATGCCCGTCACTTTAGTGATGGGTGATTTACACGACCTTCTTTCCTGCAGCAGGTCCCCACATGGCGTTGTAGACCGCGTCCACCTTCACTATGACGGCTGCCTTGGCAGGAAGCTTGTTGTTGACACCCAAAACCCATTTTGTCATCTCTTCGTACTTGGGACCTTCTTTGTAAACCTCGGTCCGCCCCTTGACCTGGAAAGACTTCTTTGTCTCGGTATCGTAACATAGGATCGATATCTTGGGGTTCGCCTCCAGGTTGGCCGCAGTCTTGTAGAAGAAGTTATCCGCGATCATTATGGTCTCGTCATCCAACACCTTCAAGAACCCGACGTAAACCACGTTGGGAGTTCCATCGGCATCTGCCGTCGCTATTGGTGCTGGCTTTTGCTTTTCCAGAGTTTCTCTTACGTCTGCAGGCATTTTAACCATTTCAATCACCTTTATAAAAACTGTGTAGCAATTTATTTATCTCTTGCGTTGGATCAACACAAACTCTGGCAATTTCCGCCCAAAACCATCCTCTTTGGCCCTTTAACCGGCCTTATGAGAACTGGGTTTCGCGAAGGAAAAACGATCTTCGTCACTCAAATGGGGAAACGAAGGTGAAAACCAGGAAAAAAAGAGAAGATCGAAGACTGTGAACACGGACAACATCAGGATTTTGCCGTTTGGCCAAAACCCTTCGCCGCCAAATCAAGCAATCTTTTCGCCAGCATTAGGTCCAGAATTCGCCTCGTAGATCTCCTCGATTTTGATGACCACGGCTCTACGAACGTTTATCTCGGAACGTCTCTTGTGTACGCTCTCTTTTATCTCCTCGAACAAATCGCCCTCGTCCTGGAAGGTCACCCTTCCTTTGATCTGGTAAGACCTTCTCGGGTCAGGCGTCCAGCAAACGATCGAAACCCAGGGATTTTCGGCCAGGTTGGCCGCGGTCTTGTTGAAGAAGTTATCCGCGATAACCAGAGTCTCATCATCCGGAATCTTCAAGATTCCTATGTAAATCACGTTGGGCTTTCCTTCAGCGCTGGCCGTCGACATTGGGTGCGGCCACTGCTTTTCAAGAGTTTCACGAACTTCAGGGGGCATCTTTACCATCTAATTCACCACCATACATCCAACCGTATTGATCAGAATTATGACTATAGTGCTTAACGATACCTTTCAGCCAAATCGCTAACTCATAAGAGTTTGAGATTTGGCCTATTCGTATCACTAAGCACAATTCTTGCGAGAACCGATTAGTTTCATCCAATCGGTTCTCGATTATAATCGATTACGTTAACGAATTCCAATTTATTTATCTATTTCTCGCTCAAGACGCCTTTTTCATCCTTCGCAATCTTGATGAAATGCTTTGGAAACTCGCGGTAGGAAGCGGCATGGAAATGGGCGTAAGATGCCAGCATGTTGCCTTTGATGACTCCATCAAACCCTTTCTCGATCCCGGTCCCTCTCTGAAGCTTGATTGCGTACTCCACATCTTCTTCCATGATCATTTCCGAGTGGTGAAACTCATGTCCCAAAAAAGAGGTTCCCACAGGACCCAGAGGATTATCTCGGGAAAATACCCCTTCTGTGTAGCTTACGATCCTCCGGCCGCCCATCCTGCTTCTTCCTGGGACGAGACCCACCATTGGATGAGACTTTCCATCGTACTCGATCTCTCGGGAGAGATACATGAGCCCACCACACTCTCCAAAGATGGGCATGCCGCGCTCTTGAGCCGCTCTTATGGAATCGATCATGCCATCGTTATTCGATAGCTCCTCAGCGTACAGTTCTGGATAACCTCCGCCTATGTAGAGCCCATCTATCTCTGGCAAAGAAGAATCATGGATCGGACTTGTCGGGACCACTTCGGCTCCGGTAAGCTCGATTAGCTCGATGTTGTCTCGATAGTAGAAGTTGAAAGCTTCGTCAATGGCAACACCTACACGGATTCCCTCGCCTTCTTGAGTCGGCCTGTATAGATCAGGTTCTGGCGCTTCTAACGGTTCGGCTTCGGATGCGATCTCCCTTATTCGGTCTATGTCGAGTCCTTCTTCCACCACATGACGAATCTGATCCAACCGCTCCATGAACCCCTCATGTCTTCGCGCCCCTTCTACCATGGGAACGAGACCAAGATGGCGCATGGATAGGTGCATCTCCTCTTCGCGAGGAATCACCCCCACCACCTCAACCCCAACATGATCCTTTATGGCTGAGATCGCCTTTCGCGCATGCCGTTCGCCTCCGATCTTGTTCAGGATCACGCCTCTTATGTCCACCGAAGGATCGAAGTCCATGTAGCCTTTGATGAGAGCTGCCGCGCTCCTTGTGATGCTCCTTGCATCCACTACCAGGATGGTCGGTGCTTTTAACATCTTGGCAATCTGGGCGGTGCTTCCGCGATCTCCTTCATAACCCTCGTAAAGGCCACGTACGCCCTCGATCACGGCGATGTCGGCCCCTTTTGCGGCGTGGTCGTAAACTTCTCGAACGATTCTTTCTGGCATCAAGTGACCGTCCAAGTTGCGGCACCACCTGCCAGTTATCCAGGTATGATAGCTAGGATCGATATAGTCCAGCGCCACTTTGTAAGACTGAACGTTAAGGTCCCTGTTGCGAAGTGCAGATAGAAGACCTGCAACGATGGTGGTCTTGCCGCTGGAACTTCTGTCCCCGGCCAGGAGTATTCTGGGGATATCTTTGGTCATATCAAAAGCCGCTCCTTTCGCTCTAACCCAGCAGAGAACTGAGGGCAAGTTATCCAAGATATTTTGCCAGCCTCTCTGCACCCCAAAATCAGACTCTCAGAATCAGAACAAGACAGCTCGATCTCCAACCCACATATCGCAACATGCTTAACCAGGAACATGAATTAGCACCGAGTCGCCTTAAATCACGCCATGAGATATACAGGTTATCCAAAAAAGTTATCCCGGAAATGTATCCTGGCAGGTTAACTAAAGGCGAGCATGACAAACCACAACGACTCGCATCACTGGGGGCAACCGGATTAGCACATAAAAGCAAAACTTTGAGGAGATGGGGGTCTATCCTCTGTTTGCTGGCGATATGCGCAGCATCTCTTGTGGCAGGCCAAGTTCCCCAAGTTCAGCTGAGGGGCCAGCCAAGTGGCGGTGACGGTACCTGGAACGCCGAGAGCTTCAGCTGGTTCTACTACGATATGGATGAAGGCGCGGGCAACGAGAAGCTCGAAGTCGAAGTCAGTGGGAGACATGTGGATGATGGCAGCCTCGTCTATTCTAGCGAGATCTGGACCGAAGAGTTCGATTTTGAGAAATGGGGACACTATCAAGCGGTGGCCTTTCTGGGGAAGCGTTACCTTGCAGGCTATCTGAAGAGCGGTTTTACCAAAGAAGTATCGAGTCTTGAAGATGGTGAGCTAAGAGACGTGCTCATCGACGACGACGCGATTCACGTGCTCGATCTGAAAACGCCTCTTTCCCTCCAGGATGGTTACGTCCTCAAAGTTGCAGGGGTTGCCACCAAGGGTGATGAAGCTTACTTCATCCTCCAGAGGAACGAAAAGATCCTGGACGATGCGGTGGTCAAAACAGGTGACACCTACGTTTACAGGGTGGGCGACGACTTTCCGGTCATCTTCATTCATATATCAAGCATATTCTTAGGGGCTGACTGTAACGACAATGATTGCGGTATCGTGAACGTCGATGGGGTTTTTCAAGTCAGAGATCCGGCTCTGATCAAGTTGGAGGTGGGGAACCTTTTGGGATCGATGATGGTCTCGGATCTATCGAAGAAGAGAATTGAACTTGAGAATCACGAGGATCTGAACCTGGACCGAGACCGCGAAGTGCCCCTAATTGGGGGATTACTGCTAAAAATATGGGACGATCCCACTCTGATATATTATCCTGTGGGCTTGATATCTAGTTACGGCGTCTACGACATAAACGGCCCTGTGTACACGGAAGAATCTTTAGTGGTTGTTTTTAATGGGGATGGATCTACCGGTAGTGCACAAGCTCGATGGAACTACAACAACTTCACTGGTTTCTATTTTGATGACAAAAACCAGATTGGCTCTGAATCACTAATAATCTCCAAAACCGAAGGCCGAAGAATAATGCCCACTCGCCTGGATCGTGGCCGTCTGTTGGATGGCCTCCAATACACAGCATTTCCACAGCCAATTGAGTTCGAATTCAAAGATTGGGGTCAGTACACAGTCGTCTGCCTCTTTGGACAGCTGTGGTTTGTGGGATATCGAGATGAAACCAGCCCTGAAATCGACCCCGTCAACATGTTAGCACATGAACAATTAGGTCAAGCGCTCATAGATACCGATTTGGTGTACGAGGCCTATGCAGGGACAGCTTATACCCTAAAAGAGGGTTATCAGCTTTATATCCGCGATCTGGTGAAGGAAGACGCCGAAGAGGATAGAGCTTTCATCGAGCTTTTCAGGGATAGTGTGTTAGTAGACAGTGCAGTGGTGAAATCAAATACCACCTACGTTTACGAAAGAAACGTTGGTGATGTCGATGATCTTCCCATCATCTTGGTACACTTTGCAAAGATTTTTATAGAAAAAGATGAGAAATTCGTGGAGATAGACGGTCTATTTCAGGTTTCAGATCGCCAGTACCTCCCGATCGAGTCTGGCAACGATTTCGGAGAGGTCACCGTCTACGTCGTAGATCCAAGATTCATATTCATGATCAACACCGAACCCATCGATCTCAAGCGTGATACTGACGTAACGCTCTGGCCTGGGATGAACATCGCCGTTGCAGACAACGACACGCTCCGTTACAGGCTTTACACGAAGGAATACGTGATCCCGTCGCCGGAGATCGTGAGCGTGAGCCTTCCAAGAGAGAACGTCACCCTCGACCGCCCCGCAAACTTCAGCATGGCAGTCCTCGCAGGAGATCTCAATAGTGTCACTGCCGAGATTGTCAATTCTGGGGGGAAGAGGATGGCCATGGCAGATCTGACCGAAGGTGGGGTGGGATCGTGGGACCAGTGGTTCTATTTTTGGCAGTGGGACCCAATCATGGTGGCGTTCAGCGATGATGGGGCTCTTCTGCCACCGTCACAACTCATAGGTGGGTTGTTCTATCTAAACGAGTCCAGTGGCCCTGCAGACGTTGCCGTGAAGTTTGATGAGTCTGGAAAGATCGATCTGATCCAAGGTGCAGGGAACGTCGTCTATTACATATCACCGTCTGAGTACGAGAGATCAAGCCCACAAGTGAGCTACGAGAACATGCTCAGAGACGAGTCTTTGAGAACGGAGTACTTCAAAGTGGAGCAGGGGATCAGCAAGATCAAGTTCTACGAGTTCGTTGACGGAATGCCGGCCTTAAGCAACGTGAATCATACTCTCTGGCACTCACTCACATCTCTTGAGCCGCATCTGGTCAAGGTCGATGCACCACCTGGAAGGTACGAACTAAGGGTCAGAGTCGAAAATTCGATGGACGCTCTTTGGGCGACTGAGTTTTACTTCAACGTCTCAGAGACAAAGAGGCGATCAGTTACGATAAGGTCAAGTTCAGTTGAGGCAGGGGAAATCGTCACTGTGCCTTTGGAGATAGACCGATCCGAGAACGATACGCGGATAGATATCCTATATGATCCGAACATCCTAGAACTGGAAAATGCTTCAGGATGTGCCATTCTCCCAGATGAAGAAGCTGGAACAAATGGTACTGACAAGATAGATAATATTAGCGATATAAATCGACGTACCAGTCTTATCATACCAAGGAACTGTTCCCTTGCTTCAATCAGCTTCAAAGCCAACGAGACTGAAGGACCTGCCAAGATAGAGATAGTACCCATGGAGAATGGCAGGTGGAAAGTTGCCAACGGTACGATCCTTATCCTCCCCGCAAAGTCAAAAGAAGTCACTGATGTTCCTGAAGCGACGAGCTTTCAATCGGCTCTTGCATCTTTGGTCGCATTCTCTTTCGCCTTCGTCTTCAGGGGGCAAAGAAGAAGGCCGCCAGTTTGACCTGAGGTTTGCCCGGAACGCAGATGCCCAAGGAAAAGTGATAGGTGCCATTTGTCTTGCGCCTGAGATCCTTGCAGATGCCTTCATTCTCGATGGCAAGAACGCCATAGTATCTCCATATACCCGAGGCGAAAGCTTACATCGAGTCGAAGGGAGCGAAATACACTCAGCAACCCGTGGCCGCTTCTACCTCCTCTTGATCTATCAGCCTTGAAGTGGCACGAGACGACCTTTGTTTTCAATTGTCCTGAGCCGCTTGTCCCAAAGCCCGCCCCAGTGCCAAGGTGAGCGCTTCGACTTTCTGCCAGTCATCTCCGCCAACTGCCTTGAGATGGAGGGTGAAATTCCCGTTGTAGGCAAGAGTCCTCATAAAATGGGTTAAGTTCTCCAGCTGGACGCCTTCTAGATCGTCTGCCTCAAACTCGAAAGAGTCAGAGTATCCTGGTTCGCCCAGACGAACCGCTGCCTGGGCGAGGCAGATTCCGGAAGGTACAGTCGAACTTCCAATCCCTTCTTTGGTCAGCTCGGCGATGGCTGATCCCAACATTATCGCCACATCTTCAACGGTGTGATGATCTCCGGTGGGAAGGTCGCCCCTGGCCTTTACGCTTATGTCGAATCTTGATGCTTTGGCCAGGTTTCTGATCATCTCGTCCAGGAGAGGAATGTCCGTATCTGCTTTGGAGAGGCCAGACCCGCCAAGGTCCAAAGAAACTTCGATTGTGGTTTCTGCCGTCTCTCTTCTGAGGGAAGTGCGCATGAAAAAGAGATATTGGCAGGAATATTTTAACTTGCGGGAGCGAAGATGCGACTTTCTATCCAGGGATGGAGGTCCAGAAGGGACGAGAAAAAACATGATCTTTTGGGCGGAGAAGGATGCAACTCATGTATAATTATGCATCTATACTTACATTTTGTGGCATACCCACGTCATTCCTCTAGTGGGCTTGAGTCGCTCCAGTCGAAGGTGTTATGTACCCGTAGACCATGTTCCTGCGTTCCAAAGGTTGTCAATATGATAGAAAAAGAAAAAATTTGGGATCTGTTGGAAGGATACGACCAAAAAAACCTGACCATTGCCACGGTCTGTTCTCACAGCAGCCTCCAAATATTCCACGCAGCTAGGAAAGAGGGGTTCAAGACCCTTGGCATATGTCTTGGAAAGCCCCCAAAGTTTTACGACGCGTTCCCACTGGCAAAGCCAGACGCTTTTCTCAGCTTGGACAGCTACAGCGCACTCCTGGATGAAACCGATAAGTTGATCGAGGAAAACGCTATCATCATAGCCCACGGGTCTCTTGTTGAGTATCTGGGATCTGACAAGTTTGAGAGCCTACCAGTTCCCACCTATGGGAATCGGAGATCTCTTGGTTGGGAAAGCGATCGAGACTTGGAACGAGAATGGCTTTCCAAGGCTGGAATAGATCTTCCCAGAAGGTTTCAGGACCCAGCAGACATCAACCAGCCGGTCATCGTGAAGTATCACGGAGCCAAAGGAGGACGCGGTTTTTTCATATCCAAGAATAAGGCCGAATACGAAAGCAAAGTTGATGCCACCAAACGGCACACCATCCAGGAGTTTATACTTGGAACCAGATATTACATACACTACTTCTATTCGCCAATAAGGTCTAAAGGCTACAAGCTGAGCAACGGAATCCTGGAGATGTTAGGAATAGATCGTAGGGTTGAATCCAACGCAGATGAGATATTCCGGATAGGTTCCATGAACGAGCTAGAAGAGGCGGGGATATTCCCAAGCTTCGTTGTGACCGGAAACATCCCACTTGTCTTGAGAGAATCACTCCTTCCCAAAGCCTTCGAACTGGGTGAACGGGTGGTCGAGACGTCTTTTGAACTCTTTGGCGGGATGATTGGCCCCTTCTGTCTTGAGACCATTGTCACTGACGATCTCAAGTTCAAAGTCTTCGAGATATCTGCGAGAATCGTCGCTGGAACCAACGTCTTCATCAGCGGGTCTCCTTACTCAGATCTGATCGAACCGGACTTATCCACCGGGAAAAGGATCGCCCAGGAGATTGCCCTTGCAAGAGACACCGGTAGGTTCTGCGAAATAATTTCCTAGGGCAAAGGCTTATCTTTATAAGGTTAGCCTTTACCCCCCCATGGTAGGTCTGATCGACACCTTCAAAGAGGCGACCGCTCTCCAGTGCCGGTTTATAGAGAAACTGGCCCAGCTGGACCTAAAGGAGGTCAACGCCTTTGCAGATTCGCTGGCATCGTTCTTGGGTGGCCAAGGGGACAAGAAGTTCGTCTACGGTCTTGCAGCTGGAAGGAGCGCCCTTTCCCTCTACAGCTTTCTTCAGCTCCTCCACAACCATCTGGACGTTTTCCCTTGCACCATGGAAGACCCCGTCCAGAAGCATTTTCGCAAGACGAGGAATAATCTGGGAATTGCGGTTTCGGGCTCTGGCGAAACTCCTTCAGTGAACAAATACATCGAGGACATAATCGGCCAGGGTGGCGAGATGAGGCTCATCACCGCCAACAAGGACGGAACCGCCTACCGGCTGGTTGAAGATTATGAAAACGGTTCAGTCCTCATAATAAAAGGAAGGACCAAGTACGATACAGAAGGCGGCAGAATATCTAAGCTTTCGCCCATGGGGACCGAGTTCGAGCTTGAAGTGCTAGCCTTTCTCAACGCGATATTCAACGAAATTCCTGGAAGGTTGAATGGCGAAGAAGGTGAGTCAGAGAACCGGTCTTGTGACAGGTACAAAGATGCCGTCCACGATTTCTCTGACCAGTGTCATCTCATATCCAAGATGGATCCAGAGAGGCTGGAACGATGGTTTAAGAGGCTATTTCCAAGAAGTGGCCGATACGTCGTGGGTGGTGTGGGCAGATCCGGCCTGGTGGCGAGGGCTTTTGAGATGAGGTTTACCCACTTGAATAAAACCAGCTATTGGGAATACGACTTTAACACCCCCAGCTTTCAGATAGGCGACGTTTACGTCCCCATCACCGGAAGTGGCAACACCTACGAATGCTTCCAAGGTGTTCGAAACGCCATCACGAACGGCGCGGATGTGATGCCTATAACTACCAACCCCTCATCTGAACTTGTTGAACTCATGAATCTGTTAGGGAGAGAAGAGGACGTCGCCTTCATACCTGTAAAGCCCGAATACTACGACATATTCAGCAGGAGCAAAGAGACCTCTACCTGGCTCGTCTCAGAGTACAGCAGGATGAGGTATCCCATATTCGAGATCAACGCTTCCATATTCACCAACAGCGTGGTGGCAGTGGGTGCAGAGTTTTTGGGAATGGAAGAAGCGGGCATGAAACGGCTTCATGCATGAAACGGCTTCATGCATGAAACCGCGTTGTGAAATAGATTCGTGAATGGCGGGAACGTGAAGTGTAAATGACAAAAATACTGGCCATATCGGACACTCATCTGAAAAGTGACCTGCCTGAAAGGCTGGCATCTCTGGCAAGAGATGCGGATCTCATACTTCACGCCGGTGATTTTGTCACCATCGAGGTCTACGAAGCGTTCGATCGACTCGGAAACTTCGAAGCGGTATCTGGCAATTCAGACTCTGCCGAACTAAGAAGACTTCTGCCTGAAAGGAAAGTCGTCGAGGTGGAAGGGGTAAGGTTGGGACTGGTCCACAGGGCCACCCGTTCCTCAGACCTTGCGGCCGTCGAGTTCCTTGCAAGGGAAATGGAGGTTGACGCCCTGATTTTCGGCCACATTCACAGGCCCTACGTTGAACGGGTCCCTCAGCTCCTTATCTGTCCTGGAAGCCCGACCGAGCCCAGAATGTCGCCGCCGACGGTGGCCGAGATCGAGGTGAACGACGGCGAGATTAAGGGCAGGATCTTGCCATTGGGCAAACCCATCTGCAAATATATCAGGTATGCTGAATCGCTCTCCAGACAGAAAATGGGTGAGTCAACTACTCGCCACTAAAGTGACGGGCATGTAATGTGCCCTGGTTGACCAGATCCCCGATCGAGGAGTTTTACAAGATCGGAAGCCGATACGAAAGAATTTATAGTCGAGAACCAATTAGATAACACTAATCGGTTCTCACCAGAATAGTGCTTAACGATACGAATAGGCCAAAATCTCAAACTCTTGCGAGTTAGCGATTTGGCTCAAAGGTATCGTTAAGCACTATAGTTACCCTAGAATGCCGCCTCAGTTTCAGGCTCTAAGGGTGCCGGTTAAACAGTCCTGGGAAGTAGGGACAGTGCTTGCACCATACAAACCTTTCAGTATCAGATCGAGAGGAAGTCGGATCCCAAGATCGACTTCACAATCTTTGGTACGCATAACTCCAAAAAATGGAGGTGAACTCTATGTTAGTTCACATAAATTTGAACGCATTCCTCCCCCCACTCGAGTGGGGGGGGATCCTGCTGCGTTCGTCCTGAAACGAAGAGCTGACGATTGGCACATACCGTTAAGCGTGCCATTGCCATTCGCGCAATCATTTTCTCATCTCACGTCCAAAATAACCAAGACGGCTAATTTTGGTGGAAGGCCTGGACTTCGTCTAAGGCGATCCAGCCCGCGCTTCCGTCCATTCGTCCTTCCTGGTCGGATATGAAGAACGCGAGATTCGTTATGTGATCCCCGTCCAGGTTCTCTTCACATGGGGTACCATAGCTTGGGCTATTGCACTCGAAATCTTCGAGCTTTGCCCTCAATTGAGTCCAGTCGTCGGAGATTGGGACCGTGCCCCACGAGTAGCCAAAGACTGTTCCGTTTCTGTCGGTCAGTCTTGCCTCGATCGCGTTCTGAACGCCGCCGCTTCTGTAGACAAAACCGATCTCCTCGGCAGAAGAGATGTTGTCCTGGTTTGCGGATACGTTCTTGGAGATTCCGACCCATCCATCACGGACGAGGTAGTAAGATATTTTGAGGGCGTTTCCGTTCAATCCATTCGTCGAATCGATTTCGACTTGGGTTGCGCCCATCCGATCTCTGTAGGCGCGCCATCTATTTTCCATGTGATCGATCATTCTTGGTTTTAGAAGGGCTACAAAGATCACAGCGGACCTTTCACCGACCTCGTTTTTGGCAGTGAGTTTGTAGATCGTGCTATTCTGAGGAACGAAAGTTGCGTTGCTTTCTGCAGTGATGCTTATGGAGCCAGGATCGATCATTATTTCTGAAGCGTTGGCGACAGACCAGCTCAAGGTTACAGGTTCGCCCAAGTTCATGGAAATGATATCGGATTCGAACCTGTTGATTGTGGGGGGTCTCATGGTGTCGAACCTCCAGATTGGACTTGAAGTGGTCTTAAAGAGACGGTTTGTTGCTATTATTTGCCAGTAATATGTGGTTTTGGGCGCGAGGGGATGGGTCAACTCTATGGATAAATTACCACCTTTTCCATCGGTAGATCTTCCAACCAGGTTCATACGATCCACATCAGAACCCAGCCAAAAGTCGTAGACTATCTGAGAGTTTGGGCTCAATCGGGATATCAACGGAATTTCTGAACCTGATCCAATCCAGTGAAAGGAAGGGTTGAGCCCAATTTCGGTGGCGTTGTTTTCAGGAAAGAGCGCCTCAAGGGCAGGGGGCACAGGGCAGATCGCATAAGCTATAGAGATTGCAATCAACGTTATCAAGGCACCCGTAGCCATCTGGTGACGAGAGATGTATCTATTGATATTCTCTGCAAATTGCATAAGTTTCTCGAAAGGATTGATCATCCTAAATGCGCAAGGATATCCCGTACTTTCAGGTCGGGGAGGAATTGCGCCCTCCATCTTATGACAGTCAATATGGCCAAATTCAACACTTTTGCAGTCTGTTCAATCTGTTTCTTGGATATGATATTATACAAATAGATATTTTCTTTCGAGTATCCACCTACATCATGTTTTAATCATGCGCCAATTCTTAAATAATTATCTATAACCAGAAACAATGGGGTGGGCTCTGCTTTCATCCTGTTACGACTTATCGTCGCTAAGGGTTCGTGAAGAAATAACCTTGTCATATGAGTGATTCGTAATTATTATACTGAATCTGTTTCATGTCGATTTCGTATAATGTCCATACACAAATATGCGCAAGTTATTTCTCTACAGCCCCTAACTCCCATGTATAGTCGAGAACCGATTAGATGAGACGACTTGGTTCTCGCCAGAATAGTGATTAACGATATGAATAGGCCAAATCTCAAACTCTTACAAGTTCAAGATTTGTCTGAAAGGTATCGTTAAGCACTATAACTCCAAGAGTTAACGAGACCTCCCTAAAGGATAGGAGCTTCTCGCTCTTGTTCTCTCTGCTCCTGCGAGTAAGAAGGCGCAAATCTTAACTATTAAGAATGATCAACTTACATAACTGGCTGGTGGTAAGATATGTTAAGAACGAATAGATCACAATCCAAAAAGAAATCTCTGTGGACTAGCGCCTCTAAAAGCCTCCTATACGTTCTATTTGGCGCAATCATATTTCACACAAATTGGCTTGAAACTTATTCAACGCGGCCAAGGTGGTTCCCGTCCGCTGTGCCAGATAAAACCGTCGCTGATATGAAACGAGACCTTCGTGTTTGGGGTTTAATGCTTGTGGCAATCGGAATTATCGGCATTATGTCGTCTGGATTTATGGATCCAGTTTGGGGCATAGTTCTGGTAGTCTTCGGTGCGTCAGCAATGGGCATCCAAGAGCGCAGCATGTTTATTCCAATTGGAATGGCCTTGCTGATGGCAGGTGTCATAAACCTAAGCGCAGGAGAGTTTGGGATCTGGACCGTATTCGGTCTTCTTATGATTATTCTGGGAGCACAGGAGATCAGAACGGTCAGAAGGTACGCCTCAGCAGCGTGAAACAAAGACAAATTATGCTTCAGATCTTTGGATCTGAAGCCCTTCGCATATTTAGGCCGAGACCCCACCTCATCATTTTTGGTTCGTCCTATTTTCCAAATTGCCCATGATATTTTATTATCAATATAGTCAAAGATTAATTGGATAGTGCTGATTGTTTCTCGCCAGAATAGTGCTTAACCCCACTTTCGACAGGGCGAGCTTTGATCTGAAGTCAGATTACGGTGGCGCATTCATTTTAAAAAATGTTGTTAACAATTTCGTCTAGCCTGATCCGACAGATACGTCTGCTGTTGTTGCCAATTTTGCCACTGTGCGAATTGCAGCGACAGGTATCGCTTTACGACTAGCGGGCGTGATTTTGGGGATCTATGAAATTCGCGCCACAAGAACTTCATAGGGATGGGATAACAGGGCGGTATTTTAGGTCTGAGCTGAATGATAATATAAAAGAGTTATTGGGGAACTAATATGTTTAAATATTCCTCGAATTAATAGATGAAACCGGTGACTAGAAAAATGAGAAGAGGAATTTTACACGAATTCTCTGACTATGTATATGAAGTAAGAATCGTTCGCAATCTGGGTAAAAATGACGAAAAAACTCAGGATAATGTAAAGGCTATTGTTCAAGGGAATACAATTCGTTTCCTCACTGAAGAAGATATTGAAGTGGATGACTATATTTACGTCATCGACCCAAAGATTTCTAGTTCTTATAAGGAGCCATTTGTTGTAACTGATTATAAGGTTTTTAATGACCCCGATATAGGTCATAAAAAAGCAACGGTCATGCCTCTGTCAAAATGGGAAAAACAGCAAGAAAATACCTCAAGGGCAACTCAGCAAATTCATGTCGGTGGAAATGTGGAGACTTTCGCAGGCAGAGATATTACAGGAGACATTACCAACTACAACATTGACGTCAACGCAACTATTCTACTATCAGCATTAGAAAAGGCTAGGACTTACGCAGTTGAACAAAAAACAGTAGCATGAAGCACCAAACTGTCTAAAGCATAATCTTCTTGACAGGCTCTCATGTGCTTGGTTTTAACTACCAAGTGCGTAACTCCTAAAGGCAATAGAAGAGGCAGAGGACATACCTCCAGATGAGAAAAGCACCCTTCACGAAATGGTTCGTGGGCTTGCCAATAATGCTTATGTCAAAGGGATCAGTATACCGGTTGCGGCAGCGGGTATTACCAAATCACTTTTTGGGTAACGTCTTGGCAGATCTGCGATAAAGTTAAATTGTTGCGGGGCGTTCGATAAAAAGAAATCCGGGTACGACCTCGGAACGCTGGAATGTTTCAGCGATAACGACCGCGCCATGGGCTTCTACCGAGCCAAAGGCTGGAAGGTTCTCCGCGAAGAGATGGACGAAGAGGCAGACGCCTTGAAGACGGTGATGACAAAGGCACTGACGAAGGAGAACAAGGCGGTGACGACGCCAACCATGCCCCGACATCCTACGAGACAAGCGAAAGAACGGTGAACAAGGGCAATAGTCGACGCGATGATCCGAGAGACATCGAACCCCAAAAAATAGATATTCACCCGCCCTAAAGTAGGCGATCACCTTGGCAAGCTACAACCAAATTTCCACTGAAACCTTGAAAGAAAGAGCAAAGCTGGCTCTTGCAAGGCTGGAAAGGTGCGAAATCTGTCCTAGAAAGTGCGGTGTAAACCGACTGGAGGGCGAGAAGGGCTACTGCCGAAGCGGCCGCATCGCTCATGTGTCCAGCTTCACGCCTCATTTCGGTGAGGAAACGCCCCTTGTTGGATCGCATGGTTCAGGGACCATTTTCATGACCAACTGCAACTTAGGGCCCGCGAAGAAATAACCTTGTCATATGAATGATTCGTAATTATTATACTGAATCCGCTTCATGTCGGTTTCGTGTAATGGGTGTACACGTATATGCGCAAGTTATTTCGCTACGGGCCCTTAGGCTGCATATTCTGCCAAAATTATGACATCAGCCAACTTGGCGAAGGCAAAGAAGTATCCCCAAAAAAGCTGGCAACGATGATGCTACAGCTCCAAGAAGGCGGATGCCACAACATAAACTTCGTCACGCCCACTCACTTTGTACCCCAGATACTCGAAGCGTTGGTTGAGGCAAGAGAGATGGGGCTTACGGTTCCTTTGGTCTACAACAGTGGAGGATACGATTCAGTTGAGACTCTAAAGCTTCTGGATGGTATCTTTGACATCTACATGCCCGACGCCAAATACGGCTCATACGAGGCGGCTCGGAAGTACTCTGACGCTCCGAACTACACAAAGTACATGAAGGCGGCAATTCTCGAGATGCATCGGCAGGTGGGCCCACTCGATATCAATGATGAAGGGATCGCGGTCAGAGGACTTCTGGTCAGACACCTCGTCCTTCCAAACGACTTTGCAGGAACGGCGAAAATTATGAAGTTCCTGGCCGAAGAGGTCTCGCCCGAAACATACCTCAACGTGATGGCTCAGTACCAGCCCGCCTACAAGGCTCACACATGTCTCGATTTGAACAGGCCCATAACCCTGAAAGAATATGCAAAAGCACTCGAACTGGCGCGGAAAGCCGGCCTTTCCCGAGGTTTCCCAACCTATTAATAAACGGCAAACCTTGATCATGTAAGATGGAACCTTTCCAATACCTGGAACACACCGCCGACGTGAAGTTCCGGGCCCGGGGTCATTCTCTCGAAGAAATGTTCGGAAACTCTGCTCTTGCCATGTTCAACGCCATGACCGACACGTCCAAAGTGAAGAATCGAGAAACCTGGACCATCGAGCTGGAGTCCGAAAGCCTGGAGGGCCTCCTTTACGAATGGCTTTCTGAGCTGCTCTACCTTTTCGACGTGGAGCTGGCTTTGTTTGCAAGCTTCGAAGTGGAGCTTGCACAGGTGGGGTCAAAGCAAGTGCGACCCGAACAAGCGGGTAAACAAGTGGGATCCGAACAGATGGAGACTGAACAGCTAGGTCCGACCCAATCTGACTCTGGAACGGGCAGTGAAGGTTGGAAGCTGAAGGCTCGAGTGGGTGGCGAAAGGATCGACCCCAAAAGGCACTTTTTCGAGACTGAAGTTAAAGCCGTCACACTCCACCAGTTCGAAGTCGCGCAGGAAGAAAATTTGTGGATCGCTCAGGTGATCTTGGATGTTTAGAGGTTGTTCTCATGCTGAATAAGGTTGACGATTACATCTACGAAGTGCCCCAGGATCGACAAAAGGGCATGAGGGTGCCTGGAAGGATCTTCATATCTGATACGCTCGTAGATAAGGTCGAAGAGGGCACTATAGACCAGGTGGCTAACGTTGCCACTCTGCCGGGGATTGTAAAATATTCGATGGCGATGCCTGATGCACATCTTGGATACGGATTTCCCATCGGGGGGGTTGCTGCCTTCCGGGAAGATGAAGGCGTGATCAGCCCTGGTGGTGTGGGGTTTGACATAAACTGTGGTGTCAGGCTACTCCGGACCGAGCTTAAAGCAAGTCAAGTGACGCCCATAATCTCAAACTTGTTAGAAGATCTGTTCCATGACATACCTTCGGGCGTGGGGGCAAAAAGCAGGCTGAGGATCTCAGATCACGAACTAGAACAGGTATTCACCCAAGGAGCTGGATGGGCGGTAGATGCCGGTTTCGGCGTGAAAGAGGACCTTGAACACTGTGAAGAAAACGGCTGCCTAAAGGGAGCTGACACAAAACATGTCAGCTTGAAAGCCAGGAAAAGAGGGCGGCCTCAGCTTGGAACTTTGGGAAGCGGGAACCATTTTCTGGAGATACAGAGGGTAGACGAGATCCTCGACCAAGATCTCGCGAAGAAATTTGGCCTTTTCGAAGGGCAGATCACGGTGATGATCCACTGTGGCTCTCGAGGCGCGGGCCATCAGATCTGCACAGATCACCTCACGGTTCTGAACAAAGCAGTTCAGAAATACAAGATAAGCATTCCAGATAAACAGCTAGCTTGCGCACCCCTTGGAACTCCTGAAGCTGAAAACTATTTTGGTGCGATGGTTTCGGCCGCCAACTACGCATGGGCTAACCGCCAGGTAATCTCTCACTGGACTAGAGAAGTGTTCCAGAGGTATTTTGGCGATATCGAGATGGACCTCGTTTACGATGTGGCCCACAACGTAGCCAAGATCGAAGAGCACGAGGTGGACGGGTCCAAAGAGAGGCTCTGCGTTCACAGGAAAGGCGCCACCAGGGCGTTTGGTCCTGGAAGGCCCGAAATTCCAAAAGCTTACAGAGATGTAGGTCAACCCGTGCTCATACCAGGATCGATGGGAACTGCTTCCTACGTCCTTTGCGGTGGCGAACGGGCGATGGAACTCACCTTCGGAAGCGCCTGTCACGGCGCAGGAAGGATCATGAGCAGGACTAAAGCCAAGAAAACCTATTCTGGCCTCGATGTGAAAGATGCACTCAGCAAGAGGGGAATAAAAGTGATGGCAACTAACCCCAAGATGCTGGCCGAGGAGGCACCAGAAGTCTACAAGCCCAGCTCTGAAGTGGTAGACGTCGTCCACAACCTTGGGATCGCAAGAAAGGTTGCAAAGCTGATGCCGCTTGGAGTATCTAAAGGATGAACTTGAGGGTAGTGTTGGTAGAGCCCATATACGAAGGGAACGTGGGTTCCATAGCTCGTGCCATGAAGAACTTTGGATTTCACCAACTTGTCATGGTCAACCCCTGCAAGATCGAGAATTTTGGATTGGCAATGGCATCTCACGCCCAAGATCTGATCAAAGAGGCGGAGGTCGTATCCAGCCTGGAAGAAGCCCTAGAAGGCGTCTGCCTCGTCGTTGGAAGCTCTGGGGTTTCGGTTCACGGCACCGACGAACACCTCAGAGTTCCTGGCCTCATCCCTGAAAATCTGGCAACTAAACTTCAGGGAACAAAAGGAGACGTGGCACTTCTTCTTGGAAGGGAAGACAACGGCCTTACAAGAGAAGAGCTCAAGATCTGCGATATGGTCGTGACCGTCCCCACCGACCAGGAATACTCGATAATGAACATCTCTCATGCTGCTGCAGTTCTGTTCTACGCTTTGAGCCAGGTGGAACCTGGCGAGATCGCGTTGGCCAGCAGAAGCGATCAGGACCGGCTCTATGAGCACTTCAGGTCGGCGCTTGAAAAGGGCCAATACCCACACCACAAGCTAGATAAGACGATGCTCATGTTAAGACGGATCTTTGGGAGGGCATATCTCACCGACCGGGAAGTTCAGACTCTTCATGGAGTCGTAAGGAGCATGAGATGGGGCGTTGAATGTCAGAGCGAAGAGCCAGATTCTGGCGAATAGGACGGAACTTGGGGCCTATAGTCAAGGATGCACAAGCCAAAATCCGCGCTACGCCAGCTAAATTTCAAATTCGCTAGAAAACCCTATTTATGGGACTTTTGGCCTAATTATCCTTGATATACATTTATCTCAAGATTATTGGGCATAATTTTGATCTTATGTTTACGAAAGTTATATATACCGATCTGATCGTCAAGGAGATACCTATTCGGGCCTTTAGTCCCAGAAGATGCGTTTTTATTTGCTCTTCAGGCTCCAAAGGCCATATTTAGTGAGAGGTGGCAAATTTAGATGGCGATACTTCCAGTTGCACCAGTTAGCAGACTCATACGTGAAGCCGGGGCAAAAAGGGTTAGCGAAGGCGCACGCGATGCATTGGCAGAGGTTCTGGAAAACTACGGCCTAGAAGTGGCTAAAGAAGCGGTTGAATGGGCCAATCATGCCAAGAGGAAGACGGTCAAGGCCGAAGACATCAAAGAAGCTGTCAAGAGGGTTAAACCGCCTCGAATTCCTGGTGCGGACTGATAGGTATATACCGGTAGAGCGCGGTCGACCTTTTATGCCTGCAAGCTTAGACTACGGCTCCTTGGGCCTTATGTGCGGGATCGAAATCCATCAGCAGCTCGATACCGCAACCAAGCTCTTTTGTGGATGTCCTACCGTGGTCAGAGACGTGGTAGATTCGAACCACGAGTTTTTCCGATACCTTCGCCCGGCAAAAAGCGAGCTTGGTGAAATCGATAGAGCCGCCTTGGAAGAGGTCCTCGTATCTCGAAAGTTCATCTATAAATCTTACGATACCACCTGTCTTGTGGAAGCGGACGAAGAGCCTCCAAGAAGGCTCAATTCTGAGGCCATCGAGATCTCTTTGGTGGTTTCCAAGCTTTTGAACATGAATATCGCGGACGAAGTCCACACCATGCGCAAGATTGTGATTGATGGATCCAACACCTCGGGCTTCCAGAGGACTGCTTATGTCTCGTCAGACGGTTACATCGAGACTTCTTGCGGCAACGTTGGAATGGATACCATATGTCTAGAGGAAGAAGCCTGTAGGATCGTCGAGGATCGAGGTGATGAAGTCGTCTACTCCTTAGACCGACTCGGAATCCCTCTGGTGGAGATATGCACGGCCCCAGACATTGTCTCACCACAACACGCCCATGAGGTCGCCCAGAAGTTAGGAATGATCTTGAGGTCGACGGGCCGAGTGAAACGGGGCCTTGGAACCATCCGCCAGGACGTCAACGTCTCGATAAGAGGGGGCGCTCGAGTCGAAATTAAGGGCGTCCAGGCTCTGAACTTGATCGATACCATCGTTGAGCTGGAGGCTTTAAGACAGGTCAATCTCCTGAAGATCAGAGACGAGCTGAACGGTAGAGCGGCTCAGGTATATGATTCAGTTGCCGATGTGACCACCCTTTTCTCCAAGACCGAGTCTAAAGTGATTCGCTCTGCACTCAAGAAGGACGGTGTAGTCCTCGCCGTCAGGTTAGAAGAGTTTGGTGGATTGGTGGGAATGGAGATTCAGCCAGGAAGACGTCTTGGATCCGAGATCTCTGATAGAGCTAAACGAGCCGGTGTTGGCGGCATATTCCATACTGACGAGCTTCCTGCCTACGGCATAACCGCCGAAGAGGTCGAGGCTGTCAGAAGTGTCTTGTCAGCTGAAGATGGCGATTGTTTGGTTATGGTGGCAGCGCCTCTGGATCGGGCATATGCGGCCATGAAGGCGGTCAAAGTGCGGGCAAGGGAAGCTCTCAAGTTCGTTCCAGAAGAGACCCGGCGTGCACTTCCTGATGGTTGTACCGATTACATGAGGCCACTTCCAGGATCTGCCAGGATGTATCCTGAGACCGACGTTCCTCCTGTAATCGTGACATCTGCAACGATCGATCAGCTGAAGCTTCCAGAGCTCTTTGACGAGAGAACGGAGCGGTTCGTCAGAGATTACGATCTCAATCCTGAGATGGCAGGTCTGATGGCGTCGTCTCCAGAGTATCAGCTATTCGAAGACGTGGTCGCACGGTTCTCGTTATCACCTTCACTGGTGGTCAGGACTCTGGAATTGATCCCAAGGGAGCTTGCTCGCGAGGGCGTTCCCGTCGCCAATCTGACCGAGGATCACTATATTGACAGCTTCGCCCTTGTTTCTCAGGGGAAAGTGGCCAAAGAAGGAATTCCAGAACTATTGAAAGTGATGGCAAAGAACCCCTCAATCACTTCCAAAGAGGCTGCCGAAAAAGCGGACCTCATAGGCGTCGATCAAAGTCAAGTTAGGGATGTCGTCTTGAAGGTGGTTGCTGAGAAGGAAGAGTTCATTAGGGAACGGGGCGAAAGGGCGATTGGACCTTTGATGGGCGTTGTTGCGATGAAGGAGTTACGAGGAAAGGCCGACGGAGGCCTCATATCGTCCATTCTAAAAGAGGAGATCGAGCGGCTATTGAGCGAGTAACAATTCGCTTTTGGATCGACCCAAAAGCAGGCTCAAAGAAGATCGGGTCGATCCGCAACTGTCTTTTTTTGATTTGTCTGAAATGTACCGTTAAGCACCATAGTCCTGAACTCGTTCTGCAAGTCATCTCAGTAGAAGACGAGGGAACGTGTCATGCAAATGAGGTGCCGTCTCATATAATTGACTCTACTTTCCAAGTTTTCCCTCGGTCGCGCCCAGCTTATAAACTACCTTTGCGTCTCGCATAATATGAGAACCATACGGAATTAAATACGCCTCATATATTCCGATAAAAATAGCATTAATTCAGCTTACAATCTGGCAAATGTATGCAAAAATCAAAACTTGGAAAGTAGAGTAATTGATACATTCAATATTCATTATGGATAAAAATTATCACATAATTGATGAAAAAACGTTCAACATGGTCAAAATCATCTTATTTAGGTCAGATTCGAGCTCATAGAGCAACTTAAATTGATTTATATGTATACTGATGTGAATCATATCAATAAACATTTTGAGGTAGGATACATAAATCCCATCGTTGATTTTCATTATCATTGGAGGTTCTTATACCCTTAAAGATCCAATACTCTAGAGCAATCTACTTCTATATTCTCAAATAATATATACGTTGTTAAAAGTTGGTGGCCTGATGTCAACTATCTGGCACTAATCTGAGTGGTAACTTGTTAAATAACTTAAAATTTGGAGAATTATTGATTATGTATTATTATACTTAAACGAATTGAACAGGCAAAAAGTGTTTATACCATCATTATCAATAATGTCAATTATTGATAATGATGGTTAAGACGATTGAACGGGTGGGATTATGTGGTGATATTTAAGCAGGAATTGATTATAGGATTGATGTTGTTGCTAATGGCCACTGCAGCTCCAGCAAAAACCGAGGCCGCAACATCAGGTGGATGGGAGAAAACATTCGGCGGATCTGGGGAAGATGTGGGTACTTTTGTTCAGGTGACAAACGATGGTGGGTACATAGTTACAGGTAGCACAACGTCCCATATTTCTAACATAGCTTATTCTTGGCTGATAAAAAGTTCTCGCATAGGAGAAGTCTTGCTTATCAAGACAGATGCCAATGGGAGCATGGAATGGGAGAGGACCTTTGGCGGGCTAGGCAAAGACATCGGCTTTTCGGTACAAGAAACGAATGATGGCGGCTATATTATCGTGGGTGCCACGAGGCCTCACATGATTGGCGACTATGATATCTGGTTAATCAAGACCGATTCGGAAGGATCTCTAGAATGGGATAACGCCTTTGGCGGGCCAGCGAATGATTGGGGTGCCTCGGTCCAGGAGACAAAAGATGGGGGATATGTCATCACAGGTGGCACTGAGTCTTACGGCGCTGGTATAGATAATTCTTTTTTGGTTAAGAGCGCCCGCACGGTAAATCTCTGGTTGATTAAGACGGATTCGAAAGGGGATCCTGTTTGGGATAGAACGTTTGGCGGGTCAGGTTTTGATGAGGGTGCAGCTGCCCTAGAGACGATTGATGGCAACTACATCGTCTCAGGCTATACGACTTCCTATGGTGCTGGCGGCAATGACATTTGGCTGATCAAGACCGATTCACAAGGGATCGAGTTATGGGATAAAACGTTTGGTGGATCCGGGGAAGATGTTGGATTTTCAGTCCAAGAGACATCTGACGAGGGCTACATAATCACGGGTGGAACTGATTCTTACGGGGCGGGTAATAAAGACGTTTGGCTGATTAAGACTGATTCAAACGGAACCAAGGAATGGGATAAGACGTTTGGTAAGTCTGGTTTTGATGAGGGCACCGCAGTGCAGGAAACAAAAGATGGTGGGTATATCATCACAGGTTACACAACGCATCATGAAGAGGGCATAGGGCATTCTTGGCTGATAAACACAGCCGAAATAAGTTACGTCTGGCTGATCAAAACGAACATGTCGGGCGACATGGAGTGGAACAAAACATTCGGAGGGCCAAGTAATGACTGGGGGACCTCAGTCCAGGAGACAAATGATGGGAGTTATATCATCACAGGTGGCACTGAGTCTTATGACGGAGGCAGTAAGGAGGTCTTACTGATAAAAGTAGAAGATGTGCCGTAGTGATTTATAGTAGGGAACCAATTAGTCTCATCTAATCGGTTCTTGACTATAACATTATTATTGATAGTGATCCTTACTATCGACATTTATGTAACCAAACAACTCAATTTCGCATAAAAATGACATCGCAACATATCGATTTTCATCCCTCGCGTGTGTGAGCCTTCGGATCATAGAGGTTTACAGCGGATTCAACACACGGTCCACTGCCCTTAAATCTGGATGTGGCTCCCCATAACATCAGTACTCTACTTTCCAAGTTTTCCCTCGGTCGCGCCCAGCTTATAAACTACCTTTGCGTCTTGCATAATATGGGAACCATATGGAATTAAATACGTCTCATATATTCCGATAAAAATAGCATTAATTCAGCCTACAATCTGGCAAATGTATGCAAAAACCAAAACTTGGAAAGTAGAGATCAGTAGTTAAAATAGTTTAAAGCTTTGCAACATACGCACATAATTTTGTCTGAATTATATGGGAATGTATCTCAGATCAGAACTTTGTAGTGTCTAAATCATACCGCCAACACGTTTCAGCACCCTTCAATTTCTAAATGCAAAACAGATGTAATCCACATCCACATCCTGAACAAAGCCATACAAAGTAATTCCCCTAATTTGAATGTATAGGCCCATATTATCTTACTTTTGTTGTTGTATTAAGGCTTATTAGAGCTGTTTGAGAATTATTTATGTAACAATTTCATGAGTGGTACGGTTAATTTCAAGCGGGTTAAACTAATCAAAACGGTTAGGATTATCACTATTAATAATGACAATTGATAATTATGTAGAATTCTTTATGTTTATTTGTGTATCTACTAACCAAAAGTTTTAAGATGTAGGTACGTACTTATTAACCGTGATGGACTGCAAATTCGCGGTAAGATCGGTAGTAGTGCATCTGTAGGGAGGGCTGCAATGGTCTTCGAGACACTGAAAATGGTGAAAGAGGCCGAGAGGGAATCTTTATCCAAACTCGAACACGTCGGGCAGGACGCTGAAGAGTTGGTGATTAAAGCCAATAATGTGGCAGAGGAGCTGATCAACAAGGCGATTGAAGAGGCAAATGCAGAGGTTGAAGCGCTCATCGACGATACACGTTCACAGGCTAAGAGATCTGCTAACGAGATCATCTCGGACGGCAAACACGAAGCACGACAACTTGCAGAGCAGGCGCAGTCGAAGGTTTCAGATGCCGGGGAATTTATAGTGTCACAAATTATCAGGTGATCAGATGCTTCGACCAGTCAAGATGAGACGATTGTACATCGTGGCATTGAGCAAATACAAGTATCCCCTGATGAAGAAACTACATGAACTTGGCATCGTTCAGATGACTGACGTTGACCGGACGATGAAATCGCCCGAATGGGCACAGATTTTGGATAATCATCCATCCGATCCGGCGATCAGACAGATTACCGCACAGGTCATGTCTTTTAACAAAATCCTCGATTTCTTCAACACTGTCAATCCACTTCCTGAGGACAGCTTCTTCAAGATGCTATTCAACCCATCTCCGCCAAAGGAGATCACAGTTGAGAATATCTACGGGACGAAACTGCTAAAGACGGCAGATAACCTGCTTGATGGGGTCAAAGCAGCTGTAAAAGAGCCTGAAGAGCGGTTGAACCAAGCGACATCCGAACTTGGCGAACTATCTGTCAAGATGGAGTCCGTCGAAAGGATACAAGATTTCAGGGTTGATCTGGCTGATGTTGTCGAGACTGATCTACTCACCACCCTCATCGGCGCTGCACCAAAAGAGCATGTGAGCGAGATTTCCAGCAAGCTTTCAGAGATAACCAACGGAACTTGCTACATCGAGTCTCAGGATCTTTCAGAGACTGAATCTGTTGTTTTGGTGACTACGCTTTCCGAGACGTTGAAAGATGTCTCCGATTCTCTAAGAAAGCTTGGGTTTGAGAGGATCGACGTAAGCGGCCTATCTGGAACGCCAGAATATGCGCTCACTGACCTTGAGGGAAGAATCGCCACTCTAAAATCCGAAGAGGAATCTCTCAAGTCCAATGTCGCAGAACTCGCCCAAACTTGGAGAGACGACCTGCTGGCACATCGTGAGCTTCTTTTGATTGAGCGGGATCGGCTCGACGTGCAGACGAACTTCATGAGGACCGATGAAACTTTCATCTTGGAGGGGTGGGTTCCCGCAAAATCCGTCGATGCGGTGAAGTCTGAAGTCTTGAAGATCACCAACGGATACTCGGTGGTCAAAGAGACAAAACCGAATCCGATGCCAGAAGACGTTCCTGTACACCTTGAAAATCCACCATTCATCAAACACTTCCAGTTGCTTACAGAGCTGTTTGGACGTCCCAAGTACAACGAGATCGACCCGACGTTCATGCTCGCGCCGGCCTTCATGCTCTTCTTCGGGATTATGCTGACCGACGCCGTATACGGCGTGATGATGACGGTGTTGGGATTGATGTTGCTGCGAGGTGGTGGAAGGTACAGCTCTTCGGTCAAGGACTTCGGTGTGATCTTCACAGCAATTGGGTCTGCAACGATCGTCTTTGGAATCCTCACTGGAGGATATTTTGGCGATTTTGCGAGAGTGTATCTCGGAATGACTGCACTAAGTCCGATAATATTCGATCCGATGGTTGACGTTCAGCTATTCTTGGTTATCGTTCTGGTGATCGGCCTGATCCATCTGAACCTAGGACTTCTCCTCGGTTTTAAGGAAAACATCCAGCGAAAGGAGTACAAGGACGCTTTTGGCGACCAGTTCTGGCTGTTTCCTTTGCAAATTGGAGTTGCACTACTCATGATGGACATGAAATTGATCGGTGCAGTTCTGGTTTTGGTCGGCATCGTATTGGTCGCCATTGTTCATGGGCCGCTCTTCTTCTTCGATATCACCGGGTATCTTGGAGATGTGTTATCATACGCCAGGCTTCTGGCGTTGGGCCTTGCCACCAGCGGGATAGCAATGACCGTGAACATACTCTCGTCCATGGTGGAGGGCGTTCCGATCATTGGAGTCGTGTTGGCTGCACTGGTCTTTTTCATCGGGCACATCTTCAACTGGGGGATGAACGGTCTTGGCGGATTTGTGCACGGGATACGGTTGCACTATGTCGAGTTTTTCAATAAATTCTACGAGGGTGGCGGATCTGAGTACAAACCATACCAGATCAGACGGGAGCTAACCAGGGATCCGTAATTCAGATGGTAATTGAATAATCTTGTAGTAGTTTAGTTATCGTACCTGTTGATAATTTGGGAGGGTAAAAGTATGTTGGATGTGAGCACAGGTGTGGCTCTTGCCGCAGTGGGAGCAGGCATCTCGATGGGCGCGGCTGCCATAGGTTCGGGCATCGGCGTCGGTATCGCCGGTGCCGCGGGCGCAGGAGCGATTGCAGAAGATCCGAACAAGTTCGGAACAGCCCTTGTTTTTCAGGCACTTCCCCAGACACAGGGTATTTACGGTTTTCTTGGGGCAGTGCTGATAATGATTGGAACGGGCATTCTGGGCGGATTTGGAGGTTTTGAGGCGGCTGCCAACACGATGGCGGGCCTTACCGGAACCACTCCGGAGAATGCAGCGTTGGTCATGGGGCTCGCCGCGGTTGGAGGGGGTCTTTCCGTTGGTCTTGCGGGACTTTCAGCTATCGGTCAAGGCATCACTGCAGCCGGTAGCATAGGTGCAGTCTCAAAGGAACCTGGAGTCTTTGGTAAATGCATGGTCCTTACCGTCATGTCCGAAACCTTCGCCGTCTTCGGACTGTTGATAACGATCTTGATTCTGGTTGGCCTGAAACTCCTGGGTGCATAACTCTCGGGTGATGTACCATGGGTTCTGAAGGGGCCGATAAGATCGTCCATGAGATTGTCAGGATCACAGATTCCCAGGCTGGATTGATCCTTCAGGAAGCCCGCAAAGATGCTGATGAGATCAAAAGAGAGGCCGAGAAGAAGGCACAAGCAAAAAAACAGGTGATACTGACAAAAGGCGAGCAGCTTGCCGAGAGGGAACAGCAACGAGTCCTCGCAGACTCAAAAATGCAGGTCAAACGAGAGATATTCGATGTGAAGGAGGATTTCATAAAGAAGGCCTTTGGGGATGCGGAGGAACGCCTAAAAAAATTGGCAGACACGCCAAAGTATGGCGACATTCTGAAAAAGCTGATCGTGGAATCTGGAGTTGTTGTGGGTGGCGGTCCTCTCGAAGTGCTTGTGAGGGGAAAGGACAGGTCCCTTCTCACTGAGGAGACCCTGACCGATCTTGGCAAGGAGATTTCGAAGACGACCAAGAAGGATACCTCGCTCAACCTATCAAAGGACACCATAACCACCATTGGTGGCGCCATCGTCCGCAGCAAGAGCGGCTCAATAGAGGCCGATAACACAATCGAGTCCAGGATCAATAGACTCAGAAGCGAACTGAGATTCAAGGTAGCCGAGATACTCTTCGGGGGAGCATCGTGACGCTGGAAGGGTTGGCTGCCAGTCTGGGCTTCTCTTCATTTCCGTCCCTATTTGCCGTAGCGTTGACGGTGGCGCTCGTTGCCGGGCTCATCATACTCGTGCCGATCCTCCTTCGGGTGATCGAGATTGCAAACTACGCCTATTCAAACGCTCGGATCCAGGTAATGACGAGCAGGATCATCCCAGAAGAGAAGCTCAAAGAGATGATCGAGGCATCTTCTCTGGCAGAGGTCGTGGCAGCGTTGGAGACGACGGAGTACTCTCCTTACTTGCGTGAGATGATGGAGGAAAGATCAGAAGCCATCGAAAAGGCGCTGAATAGACACACCGCAGATGCTTACAGAGAAGTTGCCATGATGGTGCCACTGAACTTGAAGAAGATATTGGTCGTACTTCTCAGGAAGTGGGATGTTTACAATATCAAGCTGATCTTGCGAGGTGTCTATGCCCAGAGATCTCCCGATGACATTCGGGCAGATCTGGTATCGGTGGGCGAGTTAGATCCATCGAAGGTCAATGAGTTGGCCGAGGCCAGAAGCTTGGAAGAGGTGGTATCCAATCTCGATGGCACCCCTTACTCTCACCTTATCGAGTCTCTCCAGCTCTTTGATCAGACCAAGAATCTCACGGTTCTCGAAGCAAGACTTGACAATCTTCTTTATGAGGATGCGTGGGCGGATGTGACGAGCCAACCGCTCGACGAGAACCTTCTTGCTCTGAAGAATTATATGGCCACTAATATAGATGTGGTAAACCTGAAGTTCGTGTTCAGAGCGAAGAAGGACAGACTGGCAGCAGGAAGCATCGAAGGCTACCTGGTGAAAGGAGGTGGGCTCCAGGAGAGCTTGTTCAAAGCACTTCTCGAAGTGGATAGCGTTGACAACGTTGTAGCAGCACTTGAGGGGACCAAATACTACCAGCCAGTGCTCAATGCAGTCCCAGAATACGAATCGACAGGATCGATCCTGCCAATCGAGCTTGCTCTGGATGGTTACCTGGTCAAGGTTGGCAAAGACATCTCGATCACGCAACCCTTTGGAATCGGACCTGCGATCGGCTATCTTTCCATGAAAGAGATGGAAATCCGGAACGTCAGAACTCTTGCGAGGGGCATAGAGGCAGGTCTTTCTCCAGACGAAATACGCAATCTCATCATGAGGGTGGGGACTTGAGCCAGATGAAATTAGTCGTAATTGGCGACTCAGATACGGTGAGCGGCTTCAGACTTGGTGGGGTGACCAGTTCGCATGTGGTCAGAGTTGAAGAGCCGATCGACGCCATCCTCACGAAGCTAATCGCCGATGAAGAGATTGGTGTGATCGCAATAACCGAGCGGGTGGCAGAAGCAAACCGCTTGGCCATAGATGAGGCGAACAAAGGCAAGAAGACTATTACTCCGATTATGGTAGAAATTCCGGACAAAAATGGGCCTATCGTACGTGAGGTCGATCCGTTGAAGGCGCTTATCAAGAGTGCCATAGGAGTTGAGATTTAAAGGGGGGATAATCGTTTGAGCATTACAGGACGCATTTATAAAATTTCTGGACCTCTCGTAGTTGCCGAAGACGTGAAAGGCTGCGTCATGTACGAAGTGGTCAAGGTTGGAGATATCGGCTTGATGGGCGAGACCATCCGACTGGACGGCGATCGTGCCTATATCCAGGTCTACGAGGCGACTGAGGGGTTGAAACCGGGCGAACCGGTGGAGACGACGGGATCACCACTCACGGCAGACCTTGGCCCAGGAATCCTGAGAAATTTCTACGATGGGATTCAAAGGCCTCTTGTGGGCTTGAGAGAAGCGGCAGGAGATTACATCACCCGTGGGCTGACCGTACCGCCTCTCAATCCCGAAACTACCTGGGATTACACCGCTGTTGCAAGTGAAGGTGCTTCTGTTGAGGCAGGAGACATTCTGGGCACGACGCCTGAGACGAAGGTCATCACCCACAGAGTTCTCGTTCCGCCCGGGATCAGCGGGAAGTTGACGAAGGTGCGGGAGGGACCGCTCCACGTAACCGATGCCGTCGCAACTCTGACCAAGGAGGACGGGACGGACGTCGACCTCACAATGTCGCATCGATGGCCGGTCAGGGTGCCAAGACCCTACAAAGAAAAGCTCGATCCGTTCGTGCCTCTGCTTACAGGTCAGCGGATTTACGACACATTCTTCCCGCTGGCAAAAGGCGGGTCTGCAGCCATTCCGGGCGGGTTTGGCACTGGCAAGACCGTTTCTCAACATCAGCTTGCCAAGTGGGCCGATTCTCAAGTAGTCGTTTACGTCGGATGCGGCGAGCGTGGGAACGAAATGACAGAAGTGCTGGACACATTCCCGCTTCTGGACGATCCCACCACCGGTGAGAAGTTGATGGAGCGATCGACGCTCATTGCCAACACTTCCAACATGCCGGTAGCCGCCAGAGAAGCGTCGGTCTACACAGGGGTCACGCTTGCCGAGTTCTATCGAGATATGGGTTACGACGTGGCTGTGATGGCTGACTCGACGTCACGCTGGGCAGAGGCGATGAGGGAGGTTTCAGGAAGGCTTGAAGAGATGCCCGGTGAAGAGGGATACCCAGCATACCTCGCGTCCCGCGTGGCTGATTACTACGAGAGAGGCGGCCGAGTGATCACTCTTGGATCCGGTGAGGAGCGGAAAGGTTCGGTCTCCCTTGTGGGAGCGGTCTCGCCACCTGGTGGCGATCTTTCTGAGCCAGTCTCGCAAAACACGCTCCGTGTGGTCAGCGTCTTTTGGGCATTGGACTCGACGCTCGCAGACCGGCGACACTTCCCAGCTATCAACTGGCTTCGAAGCTATTCTCTCTACCTCGACGTGCTCGGAGATTGGTACAAAGAGAACGTTGCAGAGGACTTCCATGAAATTCGAACTGCGATGATGGTGCTGCTCCAAAAAGAGGCCGAGCTCCAGGAGATCGTGCAGCTTGTGGGTGCAGACGCGTTGCCGGAAAGGGAGCGGCTGGTGCTCGAGGTATCGAGGATGGTGAGGGAGGATTACCTCCAGCAGAACGCCTACCACGAGATAGACTCCTACTGCTCCAAGGAAAAGCAGTTGATGATGGCAAGGACGATCCTCGCCTTCTATGACAGGGCGTTAAAAGCGATGGATGCTGGAGCGTCTATTGCGAAGGTCGAGGTGGTCCCTGTGAAAGATGAGATCTCCAGGATGAAGTATGTGCCCAATGCGGAGTTTCCAGATCGGTACGATGGGATGCTCAAGGCGATCGAGAACCAGTTCTCTGCACTGGAGGGGTAGATCAGATGGCAAAAACCACAACTCGTGAATATACGACTGTCACCAAGGTGGCAGGCCCTCTTATGGTGGTCGAAGGTGTTGAGGGCGTGGCCTATGGTGAGATAGTGGACGTGGTGTTACCAGATGGTAGCACCAAGCGAGGTCAGGTGCTGGAATCTCGAAAGGGCGTTGCAGTGGTTCAGGTTTTCGAGGGAACCAGCGGGATTGATACGCTCTCGACGAAGGTCCGGTTCACAGGCGACATCATGAGGATGCCGGTGTCGATGGACATGATGGGCCGGATCTTCGATGGGCTCGGAAGACCTATGGATGGAGGTCCTGAGATCATCGCCGAGGAATATCTCGACATCGCAGGTGCTTCGATTAACCCCACGGCAAGGGCATTTCCCAACGAGTTCATCCAGACAGGAGTCTCAACGATCGATGGGAATAACACCCTGGTACGTGGCCAGAAGCTTCCCATCATGTCTGGCGCGGGATTGCCGCATAACGATCTTGCGGCACAGATCGCGCGACAGGCAAAGGTTCGTGGCACAGAAGAGCCATTCTCAGTGGTCTTCGCCGCCATGGGGATCACCCACGAAGAAGCGAGCTTCTTCATGAGAGATTTCGAGAGGACTGGCGCGCTTGAGAGGATTGTCGCCTTCATCAACCTCGCAGACGACCCTGCCATCGAGAGGATCATCACTCCGAGGATGGCGCTCACCGCGGCCGAGTACCTCGCCTATACCTGCGATATGCATATTCTGGTGGTGCTGACAGATATGACGAATTACTGTGAGGCGCTGCGAGAGATATCGGCCGCAAGAGAAGAGGTTCCTGGGAGGAGAGGTTATCCTGGCTACATGTATACTGATCTTGCGACCCACTACGAGCGTGCCGGGAGAGTTCGAGGTTCCAAAGGTTCGATCACGCAGGTTCCGATACTGAGCATGCCGGATGACGACATCACTCATCCGATACCTGATCTGACCGGCTACATCACAGAAGGCCAGTTCGTGTTGAGCCGAGAGATGCACAGGAGAGGGATCTATCCTCCGGTGGACATTCTGCCGAGTCTCTCAAGGCTGATGAACGAGGGGATCGGCCCAGGGAAAACGCGGGAGGATCACTCTGGCGTATCAAACCAGCTCTATGCAGGGTATGCAGAGGGTCGTGATATGCGAGATCTCGTGGCGGTCGTTGGTGAAGAAGCGCTCTCAACGCGAGACCAGCTGTACCTCAAGTTTGCAGATCGTTTCGAGAAGGAGTACGTGACTCAAGGGAGTGACGAGGACCGGACCATCGAGCAGACCCTCGACCTTGGGTGGGAGCTATTAGCGGATCTGCCTGAGGGTGAGCTCAAGAGGATCGATGAGAAATACATCAAAAAGTATCACCTGAAGTACCGAGCCGCCTAGCTTCTCATGAGGAGGTGCCAAGCAGATGGCAGAGATCATCGAGGGGATAAGTCCCACCAGAATGGAGCTTTTGAAACTGGGGCGAAGAATAGTCCTCGCCGAGAAGGGACATAAACTCCTGAAAGAGAAGCGTGATGCACTGGTCTCCGAGTTTCTGGATGTGGTTCATAGGGTACACGACTCGCAGGACAGCACAAATGAGAAACTTGCGGAGGCTTTCAAGGATCTGCTCGTGGCTCAGGCGGTGATGGGCTCAGACGCCGTCTGGCAAATCTCTCAGGTCACAGGTCAAGACATCAAGATCGACGTGGATGCGATGAATATCATGGGTGTAAAAGTTCCAATGATCGTCACTGAAGATGTCAAGAGGAGCATGATCGATCGTGGGTACGGCTTTGCAGATACCTCTTCCAAGGTGGACGACGCCGCGAGGAACTTCGAGGAGGCTATCCAAGAGGTGATCAAGCTCGCTGAGGTGCAGCAGAGTGTGGAGAGCCTGGCAAGCGAGGTGATCAAGACGAAAAGGAGGGTGAACGCCCTCGAGTACATCGTTATACCTCGCCTGAAAGCGACTGCGATTCACATCAGGATGCGGCTTGCTGAGATGGAGAGGGAGAACTTCACCCGGCTCAAGAAAATCAAAGCTGCGATCGAAGCTGGTGAAGAAGGGGCAGAGGCGGCCTGAGGTGAAGATATGCCTGTCATTACTCACAGGGTAAAGAAAATAATCGAGGAGATTGTCGAGCAGAAGAGGGCGCCTTTCGACTTCGCCCTCGGAAAGACTTGCCGAGTTGACTATCTGATCGCCGAGGAGGATAAAGACTTCAGATCGGGCGATGCAAAGCCGGTGAAGATAAAAAAGGTGAAGATTTCCCGAAACACCATCCTCTTGATAAGCCCTTATGGCCGACACGGGATCGGTCAGGTGGTAAGTATCGGCGAGGAGATAGCGATGCCGGTCGAACACGATCGGTCGGCAGATCATGCGTTATTTGTGGCAGGAATTGAGGGGTCCGTCAAGAAAGATGAGCTCATAGGCGTTATGATGCTCATCCCCATAATCCCACATAAAAGGACGTGATATGGGGCGGTGAGATGGACTCGGAGACGAGGGTTTTTGCAAAGCTGATGAGATCGCTCAACGATCACCTTCCAGTGGAGCGAAAGACCCTCGAAGAGCTGCTGAGTGAGGAGAAGCCAAGAGTATTTTGTCGAGATGGATCCTCCTACAGGATCAAGAAGGAGGAACTCGTGGCGATTGAGAGCATCATCAGATCGAGGTGGGGCGAGGAGGCCAAAAGGCTCAGGCTCCCCCTTTTGATCGAAATGGCTCCTGATTACGGCCGTTCTGCCGCCAGGATACGGGGCCGGGTATACTGCGATATCGTACAGGCGATCCTCGGGGAAGAGCGAAAGACCACTGACAAGATGGTGATATTCAGGCCTGATGTACGCAGGATAAGGAGGGAGCTTCCCTCTGCTACTCAGTACGCATTCCTGATTTCCACGTCCTGAAGGATAAAGGAGGTATGATCTTTGCATGACGATTATTATCTAGAGCGGATGTTGGACAAGAAGGACGTTCGCGTCAAGATCTACTTTATCGTGTGGATTTCGTCCATCTGCGCTACGATCTCGCTCTTCATCGGGGGGATCTTCATGGTCTACCTTGCGATACGTTATCTTGGGTATGTTTAGAGAAGGTGATATAATGGTCGAGGCGAGCGGGTATCTCTTTCAAGATGTTGACGAGTTTTTGAGAAAGGCAAAAGAGTCGTTGGAGGAAGCCAAGACCGGAGCGCCTGAGGCGCACGACAGATACAGAGGGTCTCTGACCAGCTCCCTGGAAGGGCTCGATAGGATCTGTTCAAGATACAAGGATGATGCAGAGGCATCTCTCATCAAAAACAAGCTCGTCGAGTTACTGGAAGAGCTCGATTCTGGCAAGCTGACGCCTGAGATAGAAGCACGAGACCTGAACAAGATCATCGAACGAGTTCATCACCTGACGGAATGGCGACGGATCTCAACGGCATCAGGACGAGATTTATCCCTCAAGTCTCGGCGAAAGACAAAAGAGGATGTCCAGAAGCGGTGATTTGAGACTCTCGATAGCAAAAAGGGATTGAGACTTGTAAGGTCGGATATAAATGAATCGTGACGAAAATATGATTTTGTTTGGCATAGCTGGCTTAATAATAAGCTTCATTTTATATGTGCAAGATCGCATATTATTAAGCGCTCTGGCTTTCACCGCTACGGTCGTTATAGGCCTGATATGGAGTGCATTGTATCTCAGAAAGAATAACATGAAGTGATATAAAATTATTTTTATTCATTTGATCCTTATCATCCTCTACCTAAATTCCGGCGCTAAGCTAGCGGGAGACAGCCCCGTGCGCTTCAGCGCCCACTTCATACTTTTGCATTTTCACATCGCTTCGTCAAATTCGTTTCTATATCTTGCAACGCCCGAGGCACCGACCATCGCCGACTTGTTCAGGATCAGGATCATGAAGGCCCCGTCGGGGATCTCTGACCATTGGCTGTGGATGTCGTAGCGAGACGCCCTCTCAAAGCCAAAGCGCGGGTAGTATTCGGGGTAGCCGAGGACGATGATAACGGGGCAGCCCCTATCCTTCAACATCTCGATCCCTGTGTGGATCAGAAGGGATCCGATCCCCTGGCCCTGGCGTTCCGGAAGCACCGCCATCGGCGCTAAGCCCATGCCAGCAACCTCAAAGGCCGCTCCCTCTCCTTCGATCAATGCCGGGCTGAAGAGGATGTGGCCCACGACCTCTTCACCCTCAACTGCGACGAGAGAGAGAAGGTCCTCGCAAGTTTCACGGAGCCGATCGACTATGTTGGCTTCGGCGGGCTGGCCGAAGGCCTCTTCGTTGATCTTTCTGATCGCCTCGATGTCTTCGGGTATTTCTTCTCGAATAAGGATCATCTATTCACCTGCTGAACTTCATGACTAAGGAACGGTAAAACTGAGTAGCAGAATCACCGCATGCCTGGGCCTGTTGTTGGCCGGTTGTCTCTATAGTAATGCTCACGGACTCTGGATTGCCATTTGAGGAACACGTCGGTCACACCTGGATCGAAGATGCCACCTTTAATTCCCGATTCTCGAAAGACCAAGAGTGGAAGGCCGAGTCCGAAGAGAATACCTGCTTCGAGTTGATTCCAAGGCGTCGGATAAATGACACCATCTGCGACAGTCTTCGCTTCAGTGGTACCTCTTTTGTAAACTCCTTCCTTGGCGAAGAACTGCTCAAATCCTAGAATCACCCCCCCAGAACAGTGTGTTGCGAGCACGTAGATTTCGCGCATTGGCGAGTCGGTGGGATAGTCTGATCTGCCAAGAGCACGCGGTTCAAGCCTGAGGAATTCGAGATCCTCAAGAATGATTCGGCGTGAAGCCTCCTGGTCCAGGTTGAGTTCAGTCGGGCATGATACGAATACAGGTATTTTCATGTTATCCAGTCTCTCAACCTTTTTTAGTAGAGGTGAAGTAGCATATTTGTTTCCTCTCCCAAAACCATCGTCTCACAGCTCGAACCCCGGCTCCGCTGCCACCGCCTTCAGCAGCTTCTCCGCCGCTTCCATCTCTTCCTCGCTCCCGCTGACTGCAAGCCATATGCACCCCTCGGCGCCAAAGACTCCGCCCCCTGCGATCAATTCCGCCGAAGCTCCGGTCCAGCTGCGAGATCGCTTCGATCTCCGTGAAGACCTCGCCAGCCACCGGCAAGAAGCGCGGCCCCTTTGCGCCTGGAGCGTTCATTCTGAGCGCGATTTTTCCAAGATCGCCGAAAACGCGCTTTTCAAGACCCACAGGCAGGATCAAATGGACGCGCCGACCGACCACTGTCTGCAAAGCAAGGGCGATGGTGCCGCCTTTTGGGTGGCCAATCAAGACCGCAGCCTGCCAGCGCGATGGATCGAGGGCGTTTGCGCCTTTCAAGATGACGTCACCTTCTTTCAGGCTGTCAACCACATTGAGGATGGTTTTGCCCTTCTGCCAGACGCCCTTTGTGATTATCACGTCGCCTGGAAAGTCGCTCTGGTCAGGGAGCATTCCGACTTCGGTCGTAGGCATCCATGGCGGAAGAGTGATTCCACGAAAGAACCTCTGTCGCGAGAACCCTTCAGCCTGGTCGATCTTGGCGAGAATCTCCTCGGCTGCGTATCCGTTTGTCGTTCCGGCGATGATGGCGACGGTTCCTGAATCGAGGGCCGCCTGGATGGCGGGATGGGATGCAAGGGCTTTTCCGATCAATCGTTTTCCGGCTGCTGGAGAGAGGACGAACTGCTTCATGGGCACTTCTTCTCTTTCCATGAAAGAAAATTGTTATGCTCGGGGGAGGTGCCTCATATTGTCTTGTTGGGCGTGGTGTACCAGAACTGTGGATTGAATTGTACGTTCTACCAGTCGTTTAACTTGTTTTTGTTGGTCTTCTTATTGCCCTGAGTTTGTTCATTACTTCATTGCTATATGGTGTGAGTGTCCAATATGTGTCTGTGTCTTTAACGCTTCGATGCTTTTTTTGGCTCATCGTAATGAGGCCAAGGGCACGCAATTGGATCTTTATGGTCTGAAAATCATTTTCTTCAATTAGGAATTCCTGCAAATTTAATCCCATCATAGCCGGTTTCGTTTCTACGCTGCATTCATTCTCCGCTCGTATAAAATTATTAAGGGATGTTCGCATGTCTCTTTCACTGCATTCATGTATCAGGTTTGGTGCAATAGCAGAGAAAATATTGTTCCAGGTCGTTAAGAAATCACTATCAACGATTTCGGGTTCAAAAACACCAGACCTAATGGTGAAATGCGTTTGAAATTTATCATCTCCTTGCGCAAGTTCTTCACTACCTTTGGGGGCGGTGATGCGAGCTTGTTCTATTTCTTGATGGAGATCGTCTACTTGCTGGCGGAGTCTGAGTATTTCTTTGGTTGCATCTTCCGACGCCATTTGATTTGCGTTAACCCATCCGATTGCAGGAGTGTTCTTTATCAATTGAACGAGGCTTCTGCTGACAACTGAACCTAAATTATCCGGTGATGTCCAGTATTTGCACATTTTCTTTTTAGCAAGTTCCTCAAATTCATCAAGCTTTTTTCTACCTTCTTCGGTCTGCTCGGTCTTATTTGCGGGGATCGCTCCCTGATCTTTATGAAGGAACGCCATAACGGGCTTGCTCATATCCGAAGCGTATCGATATTCCATTTCAGTGTAGCTAATTCCATTATTCCCAACTGAACCGTACCTCCCACCAATGATAACAATGTAATAGTCGCAGTCGTCGATCACTTTTTTGATCAATGTCCATTGGTCATCATCAGCGGCGGGAAACAGCTCCATACCAGCGGGTATGCAATCGAGTTCCAACAACGCGTGCATAACCTCTTGCCGCTCAAGCTGAAGATCTTTGTACGTCGAGCTGACGAAGACTTGATAGCGTTTGTCCATTTAGGCTTCCACTAGTAATTTGGGATATTAACTTAATGGTGAATGTCACACTTCTCAGGATTTGGCGATCACCTCTTGACCGAGTATGTGTCGATGCCCTTGGAGCCGCGTACCTACCTTCCCTTCTGTTTGCCCATGTACTATTCGAGAGCTTCAGGTTAGCTCTCGAAGGTGCGTCTTTCGCCGCTCTTCGAGGTTGAGGTGAACGAGTAGTGCCATTACCCGTATCTGACCACATCAGGAACTGAAGGGTGACCCTGCAAAAAAACCGCCGTCATGAAAAAAACTCTGTCTGGCCGACTTCTGCGAGCGCCTGCGCCTCCTCGGCCAAAGTGTAGCCAAGAACCGATTAAATGGATCTAATCGGTTCTCGCAAGATTAGTGCTTAACGATACGAATAGGCCAAAATCTTAAACTCTTGCAAGGTTGAGATTTGTCCGAAAGGTATTGTTAAACACTATAGTTCGAATGGAGGCATAAAATTGAGCGAAAATAACGACATACGCGGCGAAGAACAAACTGAGTGTAAAACGTCTATTGACATGAAGCTAAAGCCTGTGGGAATCATCAAAAACAAGATCGAAGAACCGTTCTTGGTTGCTGGAGATGGCGGTCTTGAAATGCGAGGAAAATTCGACGCCACCATGGATCACGTTCGTGAAACGCGCCAGGGGATTTCAGAAATCGTGATTGACGAAAGCCTGGTTGACATTCTCGACGGCATCGAAGAATATTCTCATCTCGTGGTTTTGTATTGGGCGCACAAAGTTCCAGAACAAGGCCGCTCTTTGACCAAGGTGCATCCCATGGGCCGAAAAGACATTCCGTCGATGGGCGTTTTTTCTACCTGCAGTCCCGCCCGGCCAAACCCTGTGCTCATGACCGTCGTTCGGTTGTGTGGTCGAAAAGAAAACGTGCTGGAAGTCTCCGGCCTGGACTCGGTCGACGGAAGCCCAGTTGTCGATATCAAACCTTACGTCAAGAACTCTTATCCCCAAGAAGAGGTGACGATTCCCGATTGGATGGAACAGCTACAGAATGAAGCCGATGGATTGGCGCGTGAGGATGTGAGTTATAGTCGAGAACCGATTAGATGAAACTAATCAATTCTCGCAAGATTAGTGCTTAACGATACGAATAGGACAAATCCCAAACTCTTACGAGTTAGAGATTTGTCCGAAAGGTATTGTTAAGCACTATGCTTTGGAGATACATCGCTGAAAAACGTCGACCCAAAGAATGGGGCGAGGGGAAACTTCTCTCTTTATCCCCTCGCAAAAAAATAAGATCTAAATCGATTACTTAGATCTCACGATCAGGACCGGCCTTTCAGCGGCCCTCACTAAGTCAAAGGTGGTACTACCCACCATCAGTTGTTTCAGCCAAGTCTTGCCGTGTGAACTCATTACGATCAGAGATACGTCCTCGCTGCTGGCCAGAGATCTGACCTGCTCGCGTGGGCTACCCACATCGATGTGAGTTCTGACGTTGAGACCTGCGCTGACGAGATCCTCTTTGACCTTATCGAGCTGCTCTTTCGCCTCTGCGACGTAGCCTTCGATCTCTTCTTGCGTCTCGCCCTTGGAGACGACGTACTCCAAGATGACTTCTCCGATGACATCCTTCATGTCTTTGAGAGCGGAGATTGCCGACTGGGACGCCTCTGAAAAGTCTGTGGTGCACAGCACTTTAGAGAACACCATGGGACAGAACTTCTCGTACGTTGCCCCTTCCAACCCCTCAAGCATCTTGTAGCGCATGATCAGGGTGTCTTTGTCACTGGAACGGACAACACCAGTGGAAGCGCTTCCCAGAAGGACGCCAGAAACTCGGCCCTTTCCACGAGCACCCATTACCACCAGGGATACGCCCTCTTCATCTGCGACTCTCTGAATGGTCCTTGAGACGTCAGCCTCGGTTATTACTTCCAGCCTCACGGAGACATTGAAGCCGAGTTTTTCGAGGCGCTCCTTTATATCATTCAGATCGATCTTAGCGTCCTCAATGTGAGGGCCATGAGTCCATCCCCGTTTCGAGGGATGGGTGGCATCCACCACGTGGAGGAGCACGATCTCCTTTATGCCTGGAAGTTCGCCAACGCACTCCACGACTTTCTGCGCGTACTTTGAGAAATCTGTTGGGACTAACACTTTTTCGAACATTGTAACCATCCTCGCATTAGTTTATCCTTAGATATATACCATGTTTGGGTTCAAAGGTAGAATATCCACCCAAAGTACACTAGCATTGTGACAAGTCCGATGGGAACGCCGGTGCGAGCCCATTCTTTACTGGTGATACCCATCTTGTTTGCGGATATAATGTTGGGGATGTTACCAGGGATGAGCATGCCGCCAGAGACGAGAAGCCCCATCAAAATGGCCTTGATCTGACCCATTTCCATGCTCGGGCCGATCTCTGCCGCCGTCAGGGTTGCGTTATCGAGCACTGCCGATGACATGTTAACCCAGTAAAGGACCATTGAGGGTATGTGGATCAGGTAAGTGTCTATGATGATCTTGAACCCGCTGCCCAGGAGCAAGAGTGCCATCACGAAGAGGTATACCTTTGCACCCCTAATTCCAACATCTCTGAGAGTGTCACCACCGCTGGTAATGACATCCACCTGCTTTTCGGTAGTTTTTTTTCCCACAACGATCGTGCTCAGTACGCCGAAGGCAAATATGCCAGGTAATATGTACATGCCTATTGCATCCAGCAGGAATGTGAAACCAGCATAATATGGCGGACCCTGCAATTTGGTAATAGCGATCGTGGAAAGAGGTTCACCCACTGGAGTCAGAGCTGCTCCCAGACCTATGGAAAAGCATGCCACTATTGTAAGGTTAATCCGCGTCTTGCGGTCTAGAGGCATAAGGCTTACTACCTCTACCAGCACCAGAGCCGCAATTATGGCCGTGATCAGGCTTGCTGAGAGCCCAAGAACCACCACTACTCCGAAGACCAGTATTTTAAGAGGGACCTTGTCTAAGAGAACGGTCATTACCCGCTGCGCGTGAGATCTTCCGTAGTAGAATATCAGACCTGCGACCAACACCGCTGGAACTATACCCTTCATGATAGGCTCTTCGACAGCTTCCATCACAAGTTCCATATGCCAGGCATTTGCTATGGTAACTGCAGATACACCCATCACAAATAGGAATGCTTCCAGTTGCTCTTCAACTTTTTTTATGAAAAATGGGCATAGCAGTACCAACAAAAATACGCCGAACAAGCCCATGTCGACTGTACTTACCATAAAATCAATTCCTCCACGTCTCACAGTGCTTGTTTGTCCTCCATCTGAATGACAATAACATTTAAAACAAGCCGATTTATGAGCGGTTTAACAGCTCCTGCCAACTTTACACCTTTTGCGACTCTCTGATGTCGTTAGAAGTAGATCTCTTTATGTCATTGGCCGATTTACCCGGCGTAGCATTCAAGAGCAGTTTCGCCCACGAAGTAGAACCCTCTAACCATTTTGTGTGAAACACAATCGTAACACATAATAGGTACAGAAGGCATTTTCCTTTGGATAGTGATTTCTTTGTGTTGGACATATCGTTCCTCCAACTAACCGCGCCCTTGTTAATCTCCTGATATTAAGTCTTTTTGGCCTAATTAATGATTATAATGGTTTTTAATGACATAAATGCCCTAATACGCCTCCTCTGCGGGTTTAAACGTAATTATAACGATTTTTAATGATATAATCGATACTACAATGATTTTTAATGATATAAGTGCCGAAATCGAAGACTCAATTAATTTTTATACTTCAGAAAGGGTGAAAACAAGTTATATCACAACGTAACAGTTAGCAAAAATAAATCAGCGAACTAAAAATGAAGCTCCAACGCTAAAACCATCTACTAAAATATAAGCTGGAATATAACAAATGAGGATAGACACTATAGTGTTTAACGATACCTTTCGGACAAATGTCGAACTCCCATGAGTTCGACATTTTGGCCTACTCATATCGTTAAGCACTACTCCTGTGAGGGCCAATTAGTTCCATCTAATTGGTTCTCGACTATGATCAAGCTGAGGTTCCAATGCATTCCCCCAAGCGGAAAAGCAGTAGATGAAAATGGCACCGTCCTCAGAAAAGTGGGGCGCCAAAGGCCAGATCCTCCAGCTCTACTACTTTCTCCCAAGCGGCTTTGCACCCACAATCCAGATCTTCGAAGACGTTTGGGTCCTGGGTGGTGGCATGCTCCCTTATGGCTTTAGCGATATCTCCATCACAAATCCCACAGTTATGAGGTCCTCTTTTACTTCCTGCTGCCACCGGATCGCAGATGATTGGAATCGAAGTAACGTTCCTTAACACCTCGATCGCGCTCCAAAGCCAAGGCGGACGGTAATCGCCCCGTTGCCACATCTTCTCCAGGTATGTTCCTTTCTGGACGTTGCAAAGGTTGAGGGATAATACATCAGAGTAAGGTGCCGCATCTTTAGCAGATTGAAGCATATCAGAAATGGCCACGCCTTCTGAGAGGTGGGGCGGCTTCAAAAGAAGATAGGTCTTCATCGTGCATCCACATTTGTGGACGATTTCAGACACGGCCTTGAAGTCCTGGAAAGTGAAACCTTTTCGGATGAGATGTTCTCTGATCTGATCGTTTGAGGTTTCCAGGCCAGTTGCAACCTCGACCCTGACCCTCGATGCACAGTCTGAAACTACCTCTGATGTGATGTATTCGGGTCGGGATTCCAAGATCACCTTTTCGATGTTGCGGTTTGCCAAATCATCCAATATCGCCCTTCTTGCCTCAGCTGGAACCTCCAAAGGATCGAAGAAGCTACCGCTAGTGTAGATCTTCACAACACGATCTTGAGGGCCGAGATCGCGAGTTGCAACCTTGAATTGAGCTACGAGCTGCTCTCCTGTTGCCGGCGCGCCCTCGGCAGCGAACCCACACATGGTACAGCGGTTCCACCTGCAACCTCTGGTCCTGAGAATTATGGTCAGGCTCTCTGCCACTTCCCCATCGAGAAGGTCCGTTGACTTCCAGAAGGTCACCGGCCTTGTGGGGTCTGGCTTATGTTTTTTCTTCATCTTCATCAGAAAGCTCCCGTGATCGTACGGATCATGTAAGCTTACGGGTCCTATGATCTTTGTATATCAACCGGTCTGCAGGAGGGTGTTAAGTGCCAGATCAGATAACTGTAACATCTACATATCTCATGGCGCTTATCGCGGCCGAAGTTGCTGCGCCCACCGCGGTGGTTACCTGCATCCGCCCACCGGTCACGTCTCCTGCTGCAAAGACTCCAGGTATGTTGGTCTCTTGGTTCAGCCGGTTCACCTTGATGAAGCCGTTTTTGGTCAGCTCAAGGCCCAGATCTTCTGCCAGGTCCACGTTGGGCTTTACGCCCATCTCGACAAAGACGCCATCTACATCCAGCGTCCTGGCTCTATCGTTCGCCTTGAATTCGACACCGGTAACGAAACCGTCGCCTACAATCTTGACCTGCTCGACTCCATGGATGGCTCTGAGGTTGGTGAGCTTCTCGATTCGATCGAGATATATCGCCTCGCAGACGAGCTTGTCCCTGACGTTTAGTAGTTGGACCTGATCGCATATGCCGGCCAGATAAAGAACGGCTTTGGCGGCTCCATTTCCATATCCTACGACTGCGACCGTCTTGTTTCTGAAAAGGGCACCATCGCAATAGGCGCAGTAAGATACGCCGCGAGTGGCGTATTCATCTTCTCCGGGGACATCCAGCTTTTGATGACCTGCCCCCGTGGCCAGAATTATGGCTTTGGATTCGTACTGCCAGCTCTCGGTATTGATCATGAATTGTTTATCGAGATAGACCACCTTTTGGACTGCTTCTGCCCGATTATTGGCACCATATTTCTCGGCTTGGGCCAACATCCTCTCTGAAAGCTCAATCCCCATAATGCCGTCTGGAAAGCCGGGATAGTTCTCGTAAAGGCCGCCCATCGATTGCTGAGATCCATAGACGTTGCCCAGGATGAGGGTCTTCTTGCCACCTCTGGCGCAATACATCCCTGCCGTGAGCCCAGCAGGGCCTGCGCCAATAATAATGACGTCGTACACAATATGAAATGTGGAATTTATGATAGATATAATGTATGGCGCTACCGAATGTCAGAGATACATAAATCGTTATCATGCATCCTCAAGCGCTAGACCGCGGACCGAATCCCGGTCCCTTTTAGCCCGGGTGGCGCCGACCACTTCTGGCCCATGGCCCCTTCAGCTGGGCTCGATCGATCCGGCGGCTGGTGTTCGACGACTGAAGGTCGAAGGCCGCTGGGAATCCGGGAATTGTGCAGGTTCGCTCGATGCCATCGTTATCCAGGTTGCTCTGGGCCCGTTTTTCCATTCACTCGCACTCATGCGCAGGTTTGGCCCCTCGCTCTCAGCTTCAGGTCCCGAACTCCGCAATTTGGCGGATCTGCTCCAGCTTCTCCTCGGAGAGGCCCGCGAGATCCTCCGGCTCGATTCATCCTTCACAGATCAACCGGGCGAAGACGAAAGGCAGGACAGAGTAGCGATTAGTCGTACTTCTCGTCCATCTCCTTGCGCGTCTTCGTCAGGTACTCAGAAAGCCGCCATAAATCGGTCGGGTCGTCGATTTCAGCCGCCATCTTGCGGACGACTTCCAGAGCTTCCATGCACTCACGGCGATAGGCGGCCTCGAACGCTCGGCGTGCGATCTCTTTTCTCCAGTTTCGACCATTCCGTCTCGATCATGTTTCATCCTCTGGCCGGAAGATGCACATCGGGCGCGCGGTCTTCCTCAGTCACCATCTCGGATTCGTCTGGCTCCTTCGAGATAGGCTCCTTCGATGTAATCAATTCGAGATCAGCATATTCAAGTATGGTTTTTTCGAGATTTGCTTCTCGAAGATTTGCTCCTTCGAGATTGGCTCTTTCGAGGTCGGCTCTTCGGAGATTTGCTTCTTCGAGATGGGCTCCTACGAGATTTGCTCCTACGAGATAGGCTCCTTCGAGATTGGCTCCTTGGAGATTGGCTCCTTGGAGATTGGCTCCTCGGAGATTGGCTCCTTGGAGATTGGCTCCTTGGAGATTGGCTCCTTTGAGATTGGCTCCTCTGAAATCAGCTATTGAAAGATTGGCCCCTCTGAGATCGGCTTCTTCGAGATGTGCCACAACAAAACAGGCCAAATTGGCCTTCATGCCTTGCAGATTTGCAGACCTGAGATTTGCGCGGTAGAAATCGCCGGTATCAAGACACGTTCCAGCCAAATGCAAGAATGATAGGCAGCGTGCAGCAAGTGTTAATTTCGGCCACGTGCGCTGTCCCTGAATCCGCTTGAACCATGATCCAAAAGCGGTCGGATCTGGCTGTTCTATCGGGATGACTTGCTCTGTAATGCGCGCACACGCATTCAAAACGACCAACAGTGCTTCTTCGGCATTCCGGGATTGAAAGAGCGATTTCTTGAACGATCCGATTTGAAGCTGTTCCATCGGCATCCCGTGCTGCAACATATAGTTGAAAAGTTTAGCGAGCCGCTCCTGCCACTGAGCCAATTCCTCCGCAGACCGCAGCTTTATTTCATTGAGGAGGAATACATGAAGATATGGTGTTACCGCACTCGGTCCGCAGATTTGCGCCCAGTGCTTGAGAGCGTCCCGTTCGTCCCAACCTCTATCAGGATCATCGGCTCGGTCATTCAACTCACGATTGATTCTTTCGACTGCGCGTACGACTCGCCTTGCCGTGAGGTATTCCCCAAAGCTCTTGTGGGTGAAGACAAATGTCCTATCTCCGCTGGTACGCTGTCCATATTGACGGAAGAAAAAAGCAGCGAGCAACCGCGTCACACCTTCTTTGGCACCCTCTTCAAAAGTGTCCAACATAGAACCCACTCCGCTGGCGCGACAATGCTTTTCGATTTCCTGCACCGTCGTCGTGCGCCCATCTCCATGCCAGGATGCCAAGCCAACCTCTTCGAGAACGCGGGAAAATTCGGCAAGCGTCATGTGGCGAATGGACGGGTATACCCGGTGTTTTTCGTATCCACGTTCATGAACCGCGGCGACGAGGTCTGCATAAATCGAGTTGAGGTTTACGTCCTTTGTAAAGTCCAGTTTTTCGCGGGTGAAGCTGAGCGCAACCAGATAGTTGAGCAGCGGCTGGGCGGTAATCTCTTCGAGATCTTCTCGGTCCAGATCCGTTGGCAGCCCTTCGTATCCTTTGTCAGTCAGAGCACTGTAGTTCTTCCACCAAAGCTGACGAAGATCCTTCTCTAACAACTTTTCAGGATCATAGTATTCCTCCCCATCCCGCACAAAATGCTGTTCATGTTCGGGCGGTCGAGGTACAAAGTAGGGAAGCAAAGTGAGGATTTGGCGCGGGCGGCGAAATTCGGATTCGTTCTCCTGCACGACGAGTTCCCGGCCGCTGATCAGAACACGAAGCTTAACACTTCGATTATTCCGCCTCTCGACTGTCCTGTCCACCTCTCTAACAAAAGCTCTCGCCGTCTCTGCCGCCGCTTTCCCCTGGCTGGCCAATTCGTCAAGGCCATCGAAGATGATCAGCAGGTTTGGTTCAGATGAATCGGGATCTAAAGGATTTTGAAGCAGCACTCCTTCGTCCCTGACGAAACGTCCAATCTCCTCAACCAAATCGTTGGAGGCGTCGATCAAATGTAGTGGAACATACAACACTTTCAGTTTCGGGTTATCAGAGAGTTTGGCCGCGAATACGCGCGCGAATGAAGATTTTCCGCTGCCAGGACCTCCGCTGATCACTCGGATGGCATCCTGCGAGCTAGGATTATCTAGCCATTGCTCCAATTCTTTCTGCAAAGAAACCACGACCCTCCAGCGCTTCCGACCATCGCGGGCCATTTCTCTGGTCCGCTCTTCGGTGGCCTTATCCTCTAAGTAAAACGCGTTCAACGGAACATAAATTTGTTTCAGGCTGAACGGCTCGTCGAAAATCCCCTCCTGGACCCGACGCTGTAAGAGTGCGGAATAAGCAGTCCACGCCCACTCCCGGTCTCCAGCCTTGGTGAAGGGCGTATCCAGCGCTTCGACGATCGGGCGGTAGGATTTCGCGTTCTTTCGCCATTCCTGATTAAGTGCATAAACAAAGTAGCTGGGCAGACGGTCAACAATCGCCTTCGCAGCTGGCGGGTTTACTCCAAGGTCTTCGAGCCACTTCTGAAGGTGGGGTTGAATCTCCTCGATCAGGGGCAACTCAGCAGGTCGGTCGAAAAACGTGTGATCGATGTGAACTTCACCGGCTGAGATGGAGAAATCAAGTTGGTCCACCAGCGCGTCGGAATCCTTCTCGGCGTCAATTAGTTGTTGGCTGGCACTCTCGCCCACCAACTCAAAAAGAGCCTTGATGATAGAACGGTAGATGAGAAGGAATGCAAGTTCTTCCGGCTCTGTCGTCAATCCGATGGCTGACAGAGTCTCCACCGCGTCGTTGCCGACTTCTTCCCATTTGCCGCAAGCGGTGTGACCGATGCCCTTGGTGAGTGCTTTGAACAGTTGCTTGAAATCAACCTTGAATTGCTTCTCGAAAACGCTCTTGGGCTTCGTCGCCGTTAGTTTTGGATTTAAATTTGCCATATTAACCTCTGCAAAAATATTTCAAACGCCCTTTGTGAAGCGCCTCTGGGCGTTCGTCGGGTCATGCTTTGATCTTCAGGGGGATCGAGTCTCCGAGCTGAATCACACACGCGTCCAGCCAGACGCGCAAGCCCTCTCGCTTCAGGCGCTCGGCGAGATCATGGACTATCTCCTTGTCCTCGGAGCTGTAGCTCAGAAAAACGTCGTACTCGAACGCCCTATTCATCACTCAATCGCCCTCGCCTCTTCCTTTACGTTTACAATTCGGACCACTGCGCGCCTTCTTTATTTCTCTTCGGCCAAATTGTTTACGGTGATGGAGATACGACATTCTATCGTTCAATTTAAATAACTGAACACTGTTACTTGTTGACATCTCGACAATAATATGACATACTCAATTCCTTAACCTTCAAATTCCAATAACTTCTGTTTAATTACTGATATTTTATTTTAATCTTGAAGGCAAATGCCAGATCATGGAAATCTCAATCGAGGTCGTAAAAAGCGAGAAATTCAGACAGATATATGCGGTGGGGGCGATGGGAGGGCATAGCCCTTACGACTTCAGGATCTCCTTTTATAACAATAGCCCAAAATCAGGCGGTGGCAAATAGATAAGCGCCATGGAAAGACGCATAGAAACCGAGGTAATCCTCTCACCTTTGGCCGCAAAAGAGTTGGCAGAATGGCTGAACAACCATGTGAAAGAATATGAGAACATGTCCGGCAAGATCAAAAAACCAGGAAAGCGCTCTGAGCCAGATGACCCCACGCCCATCCAGGGTTATATGTAAACTACCCCCCCTTTTTCTGCGACCTAAGGGCCGCGCTCGATTGCAGCATTCACTTTGGGGGTGGGCATCAATCCTCGATCTTGCCAAAGGCAGAACGCTGCAAGGAAGCTCGAGTACGATCCGCTATTGCAAGCCCACATCATCGCCAGAAATTTCATCCCCGAATAAGTTTCACGTCCTGCCATACGGCCCAATCGGATGTAGATACTTCACCAGCATCCACGACCAACACAACCGAATCTACCTTCTTTCCAGAATAGTTTCCGAGCGGATAATCAAATGGCTTAACCCCATCTTCATATGAGTGGGGTATATCAGCTATTTGGATATCATCGTCGTGTCCCATAAACATTAAAATTCCTTGGCGACCATGATTCTGCTTATGGCCCACCAAACGTGGTCGTGAATTATTGAAAATCATTAACATGCGACCGAATGGGCAACATCAAAAAAATGGGCTTTCCGTGTTCGTTTTTTCAGATTTCATTCAATAGCCAACACCCACAACCTTCAGGCAAACTTAGGACGGATAAATCTACCCAAATTGGAACGGGGTTCACCGAATTGGCCAAGCCCTCATCTCATCGTCGACTAAGATCCGGAAAACTTGTGCAACAAACTTATACCTAACTATGGGATTAAAGGGGAATTACATGGACACAGTGCAGCTCTGTCGTATCTTCTCCCTCTTTGCAGCGATCTCGATGGTTACAGGAACATCGGCCTTGGGTGAAGTCTACTTTGCTGGCGACCATTACAAGGTCCAAGGTGCGCCCAAGATAAAGGCTGCAATCGTCAACCCAGTCGTCGTTCCTGGAGAGAACGCCACTCTCAAGTTAATCTTGGCAAACTGCGGCAGCGTCGAAAGCCTAGTCCCCAGAGGCAACTCTACTGGGTTCGAAGCTGAGGCCGCATGTGAGATGACAGCTGAGCTTGCCTGTGCCAACGCCATTAACCTAGAAGTGAAGCTTCGATCCGCAGGACCTATAAAAGAAATTTCTGGGCCAGTACAGATCGATATTTTGGAGGTAGATGAAGCAAAACTACTCGAATTTCAGGTATTCATAAATGAAGATGCCAGCGGGACTTACAGCCTACCTTTGAACCTGGATTACGAACGCCAAATAGACGTAAGCGTGACCGAAGATCAAGTCTCACCTCTGTACGTTCCCGTTGAAGAGAAGCTGAACGTAGAAGTTGAAGTGGTGGGAAATAACGCTGTTCTCAAGATCGCAGGAACTGAATCAGACCTTTTTCCAGGGAAGGAAGGGGGCTTCGTATTGGCGGTGAAGAATGAGGGCCAAACTGCGGCGAAGAACTGTTCGGCCAGGTTGACCGCAAAGCAACCTTTCCGGCTCGAAAAGGAGCGTGCATTTCTGGGAGACCTGGGTCCTGGTGAGGTGGAGGTGGCGATTTTCAAACTCGGAGTAGATCGAGATGCTAAAGCCCAAGAGCATCAATTGACCTTGGAGATCACATACGATGGAGGAGTTGTGACTCAATCCCTTTCAGCTGAAGTGGGCAGGTCAAAAGCGCATCTTTCGATTGCATTCTTGGCTTTAACCCTCGCAACATCCGGCCTTGTTTTAATACGAAAAGGCCGAAAAGATCGGACAAAACGTCCTGGGTCGCTCCGAAAGAGGCGAATTTCTGACATTGCCAAGCAGATCTTTGGAAGAGGCTGATCTCTGTACAAAATTGATCTTTAATAGTGTGCCATCTTCAACGGGATCGATCCAGATGTTAATTGACCGCCAGTAATTTGTCTAAGATCACCGTCTCGATGAAACATGCCGGCGGTATTTGCCAGGGACGTATGCAAGAGCTTTCGGACACTTTTTAAAAGCAAAGAGGTTCTTCATGAAGTATCGCTATCGATTGAAAGGGGAGAAGTCTTTGGCATTCTAGGACCTAACGGCGCTGGAAAGACAACAATTATGTCGATATTCTCCACCTTGATCCGTCCCGATTGCGGAACTTTGGAGATACTGGGTCGGGATGCCCTGAAGGAGGCACATGCCATCAGGGAACGGATAAACATAAGCAGCGGAAATCCCAATTTTCCCTGGAGCCTGACCGTCCAGGAGAACTTGAAACATTCCGCCATGCTTTATGGTCTATACGGCGAGAACCTGAAAAGATCCGTGGAAGGGTCCATCGAAGCTTTTGAACTTGAACTTCACAGAGACTCCCGATTCGAGACGCTCTCCACAGGGCTCAAACAGAGAGTCTCCCTGGCCAAATCGATCCTGAACCGGCCACAAATTCTCTTCTTAGATGAGCCCACTTCAGGTCTCGATCCGGAAATGGCCATGAAGACCAGATCCTTGGTAAAGAAGATCTACGAAGAGCAGGATATTACCGTGGTCTTGACGACTCATTACATGCCCGAAGCAGAGGAACTGTGCGATCGGATCGCTTTTCTTCGAGAGGGGAAGATGGTTGCCCTGGGCACTCCCGGTGAGCTGAAGAGCCAGCTTAAGCTTGGCGAGAAGATGAGGATCGATTACCGTGGTGAGGTCGAAATAGAACGGTTGCGACGGATACCTGGCGTGATGGAAGTAAAGATTTCTCCGGGAGGGTTGGAGGTGATCTTCGACAATTCTGGCAATGTCGTGAACAAGATCATCAAGGCCTTCGAGAAGGCAGAGATCGTGGACATAAGTATCGATCAGCCAGACCTGGAGGATGTGTTCCTCGAGTTGGTCCGATGAGATGAAATGAGCCAATCAAGAAGCTGCAACGACAAGAAGCTGCATCGACAGAAATCTAAGACGAAGGAAGGTGTGATCTTTGAACTGGAGAGGTGAATTCAACAAGTTTTTCTCAGCAACTTACAAGAACTGGATAATATCCAAGCGGAACGTCTTCACCGTCTTCGAGCTGGTCTTTTGGCCTTTCATCGGCCTTCTTTCTATAGGGCTTCTAACTCGTTTCTTGGAGGTTGGAGAAGACATGGTCGCCTTCGTTTTGGTGGGTGCAATCGCTCTTAGCATTCTTCAGATAACCCAGATAGATGTAGCTTACATCCTCCTATTCGACCTCTGGAGCAAGAGCATAAAGCATACTTTCGTGGCACCGATTCGAAGCTACCATCTGGTCGTGGGCTCACTGCTCTTTGGGATGATCAGAGGGACTGCGGTCTTCTTCATATTGGTCATACCGAGCGCACATATCTTCGGGTTTGATTTTCTGGCGGGAGGTCTGATCACAGTCGTGGTATTTCTGGTCGGAATATTCATGACCGCAGCTTCCATAGGGATGGTGGTTTGCATATCGATTCTCCTATTTGGGCAGAGGGCAGACGTTGCGGCCTGGACTCTGAGTGGGATCATGATGCTGGTCAGCGGGATATACTACCCCGTCGAGATACTTCCGTGGCCGCTTCAGATTCTGGCAAGATCCATGCCTCTTACGTACTTTCTCGAGTACTACCGATCTGCCTTTGGATATGGGTCTCATGACGTTCTCACAGGGATAGGACTTGCGGCATTTTACTTTGTCTTGGGCTTATTGATCCTGAACATGGCCATCCGTAGGGCCAGGACGACTGGAATGATGCTGAGATTGTCTGAATAATGCAAAGACGAGGAATGTTTTGTCATGCCCGCTCTATTGCGTCACAACCCAACTTTAGACATGCAGCGATCAGCTTCTCATGTGCGCCACAACTCGAACTTTATGTTGCAACCAAGCTTTCTGTGTACTGCCTTGGAACAACGTTTTAAAGTTGGCAGGTTCTCTCTACCGAGGCGTTCGATTTGACTATAGAAGGCAAACTTGGCAGGATCAAGTTGGGTGACTTCTATCCTGTGAGGACCATGGCCGTGATAAACCTGAGCCAGGAGTCTTTTTACAGGGGATCTTTCGTATGCGGAGACGAGGTTCTCGAGAGAGCCCGCGCTCTCGTCAAAGAAGGCGCAGAAATTCTCGATCTGGGCGCGGTCTCGACAGCTCCAGGATCGCCACCCATATCAGAAGAGGAAGAGCGAAATAGGCTCATTCCGGCCCTGAAGGCCGTACTCGATAACCTGAACGTTGAGGTTTCGATAGATACCCAGAGAGCACGCATTGCAGAAGATGCCCTCTCTTGTGGCGCGACCTGCATAAACGACGTATCTGGACTTTCCGATCCCAAAATGAGAGATGTGGTCAAAGATCACGACAGCTCTTTGATAATAATGGCTTCGCGCGACCTGCCTGGTGACATCTTGAGCCTTGAAGAAACGGTGGCGATTCTGGGATCGAGGCTGAAGATGGCAGAGGACTTTGGCATATCTTCAGAAAAAATAACCGTAGATCCCGGGGTTGGGCATTGGATCCCGCCCAAGGGACCCAATCACGATCTCGCCCTCTTGGATGGAATGAAGCGTCTGAGGGTGCTAAATAGGCCCGTGATGGCAGCGGTATCAAGAAAGTCTTTCATAGGGTCGGTTCTGGACAAATCAGATCCTGCAAAGCGGCTGGAAGGGTCTTTGGCTGCAACCGCTATCGCCGTTTACAACGGTGCCCATCTGGTGAGGACTCACGATGTGGCCGCCAGCAAAGATGTTATCAGAATGGCCGAGGCCATCAGAGGAGGACCTGCCCTGGCTTGTGAAGGTGAATTCGAGGTGGAAGTGCTCGAGGTGACAGGTCACGTCCGAGATCTGGATTGGGAACTCGACCGGATCGGAGTTGGTGAGGGCGGATCTGTGGCTTTGAGGCAGAAAGGGGCTTTCAGGATGCTCTCGGTTAAGGGCGTCACCTCAATGGAAGCCGTTATAATCAAGCAAGAGATGCTAGCGAGGGGCGGAGACGCGGCAATACCCATGGGCGCGCTTCGTTGTGATCCTGGGCTTGCGAAACTTCTGGTCATGGGAACTGTGGCTCAGATCAGGGGTTTGATGAAAAACTTGGAAGGACAGCCCTTCAACCTGCCCATTTTGGCCAAGGCCATTGGCGAGGCAATAGATGGCATCGCCGATCCGAAACGTTATAGGCGTTATAGGTGAGACTTTTGGAAGTTTTGGGGATAAAGACCGATCTTGTCAGGTCTGGCGACGACTTGGTGGAGTCTATTTTGAAAGGGACGAAAAATTCTGGCCAGATCTTGGAAGATGGAGACGTTCTGGTTGTGGCAGAGTCCGTGGTTGCCACCTGCGAGGGAAGGGTTGTGAAAATTTCTGAGGTGGATCCAAGCCCTCGCGCAGTTGAGTTGGCCCAAAAGTACTGCAAAGATCCTGGCGAGATGGAGCTCATTCTAAGAGAATCGGACCGCATAATGGGAGGAATCCCTGGGGTGGTCCTAACCCTCAAAGACGGTTTTCTCTATCCCAATGCTGGGATCGATCACTCCAATGCGCCGCCAGGGTACGTAGTGCTATTTCCCCAAGATCCTCAGACTTCGGCCTCTTTGATTCGAGAGCGTCTGAAAGAGGCGACCGGAAAGGTTGTCGGCGTTATCATAGGCGATAGCCGGACTCATCCTCTCAGGTTGGGGTGTGTAGGGGTGGCCTTGGCCTGTGATGGGTTGGTCCCCGTGGAAGATGCAAGAGGGCAAAAGGACCTTTACGGAAAAGCCCTGGAAGTGACCCGGAAAGCAGTGGCGGATAACCTGGTGTCTGCAGCCCAGATAGTGATGGGCGAGGGCGACGAAAGCGTTCCTGCAGTGATCATAAGGGGCGCGCCAGTAAAGCTGGTCGAAAGTGGTGACCTTGAACTGGTCGAGATACCCAGCATCGCTCCAGAAGAGTGCATGTACATAGGTTCACTAAAAGGCGGCCCCCATCCTTACTCTGGAGGGTATGACAACTTGATCGAGTGCGCAAAAGTGGCGATGGGGCGGTCTTATGCACCTTATACCCAGTTCAAGGTTGGCGCTGCGTTGCTGACCCGCACAGGCAAGATATATTCGGGCGCCAACGTGGAAAACGCCTCCATCAGCGCGGTTATCTGTGCCGAAAGGGTTGCGATCGCAAAAGCATTGTCTAATGGGGAGTGCGAGTTTGAGGCTTTGGCAGTGGTGGGCGATTCGCCAAAGCCCGTTGCGCCTTGTGGTACCTGCAGGCAGACCCTGATCGAGTTTGGCAAGGAGACAAAGGTGATCATGGCAAACACAAAAGGAGATGCCGAGATTGCCACCGTTGAGGAACTGCTGCCAAAGGGGTTTACGGGGTGGCATCGTGAGGGCGATCTTTATATTGAAGAGCAGTCATGAGGCCGGTGGGCGTGTCAATGATCAAGAAAGCGATAATTCCGGCAGCTGGTTTGGGAACGAGGTTTCTTCCCATCACAAAATCGATACCAAAGGAAATGCTTCCCATCATAAACAAACCCATCATCCAATTCGTTGTTGAGGAAGCCATTCTCTCGGGGATCGACGACATCCTGATCATCACAGGAAGGGGAAAAAGGTCGATCGAAGATTACTTTGATACATCTCCAGAGCTGGAGAACCATTTATTTCAGAATAAGAAATACGATTTATTGAAAGAGGTAAGGGACATATCTTCTCTTGCAGACATTCACTACATAAGGCAAAAAGACCCAAAGGGGCTTGGAGATGCCATCTTAAAGGCAGAGAAACATGTCGGAGACGAGCCTTTTGCAGTTCTTTTGGGGGATGATATGACCGAAGATGGACACCCCTGCACGAGGCAGCTAATAGACGTTTTCGAGAGGAAGAGGCGATCTGTGATCGCGGTCCAAGAGATCCCCGAAAAGAGAATCGCCAGCTATGGGATCATAAAGGGCGAGAGCGTGGAGAACGGCCTCTACCTCGTGGAGGACGTGGTCGAAAAGCCGAACCTTAATGATGCTCCGTCGAATCTGGGGGCGATAGGCAGATACGTCTTCACCCCGGAAATATTTGATTGTATAAATAGGACTGATCCAGGCTTGAGCAACGAGGTCCAGATCACAGACTCAATCAAGATCTTGATGCAAGATCAGGACGTCTACGCATACAAGTTCGGTGGAATCCGGTACGATGCAGGAAACAAGTCGGATTACGTCCTCACCGTGATAAAATCTGCTTTAAAGGACGAGGGGATCAAACGCGAAATATTGGACTACATGAGAACGCATCTATGAAGGATAACGCGTGATCCTCAGTAGAAACACCGTATTTAGAGGTTAGGGCCCGCGAAGAAATAACCTTGTCATATGAATAATTCGTAATTATTATACTGAATCCGTTTTATGTCGGTTTCGTGTAATGGGTGTTACACGTATATGCGCAAGTTATTTCGCTACGGGCCCTTATGCGGTTCTCAGCGTCGTTTTCAGAGGCGAAAAGCTGTTCGTCGGCGAGAGCTCAATTACAATTATTGGAGGATTAATGAATGAGGATACTGCTCGTTTCAACACAGGACTACATACATCATCCAGTTCCATCTAGGCATCATTACATCTTTGAGGAGCTTGCAAAGAGGCATGAGGTTCACGTTTCGCACTTTCATGTGAGTGAAGGAAAGGAAAGGAAGACTAGGCTAGTTGTGCATGAGGCGACGAAGTACTCGGTTAAAAACCCGGCCATTCACTATCTATTAAATGCGCCTCACCATTATAAAGTATTCAAGAAGATTATGGCAGAGGAGAACATCGACATCGTGGTCGCGTCTCACGTTCTTGCAGGAACCGCGGTAATAAAGGCCGCAAAGAAATATGACGTTCCTGTGTTATTCGACATAAAGGATTGGTATCCTAACTCTGCAGCAGCATATTATGATAATCCCTTAATTAAGTGGACTTTGAGGAACGGTGTATGGCAGATCCTCAGACATAATCTGAAGATGAGCGATCGAATTACAGCGATGTCGCCTTCAGTTGTCGAGCGCCTGAAAAGTCGTGGATTCCAGTCAAAGTTGATTACGAACGGGGTAGATACCGATTATTTCAGACCGATGGACGCGGCAGAGGGAAAGAAAAGGCTCGGTTTGGACGAAGACCTTTTTGTGATGGGATTTGCGGGCAGCCTTGAGAAGTGGTATGCGCTGGATGAGGTCATAAAAAAATTCTCTGAGACGCTGGGCCGCGAAGACGATTCCAGGCTGTTGATAGTGGGCGGGTCTCTATTCACCAATTATGAAGAAAAGCTAAAAAAGCTGACTAAGGATCTTGGACTCGAGGATAAGGTGATCTTTACGGGTCTGGCTGAGTATAGAGAGCTTCCGAAATACATTTCAGCGATGGACCTTTGTTTAATACCCTTCTCGCCCTCGCCCGATTATTGGATTGATTTAATTATACCAAATAAATACTTTGAGTATTCCGCATGTGGTAGGCCCATCCTCTCCTCGCCCATAAAGGACATGATGGCGATTGGAGGGGATAATCTCTTCATCTACCGGGATATGGACGAGTTTATGGACAAGGTTCTAGAGATCAAGAACGGTTCTAGAGACTTCAAGGTCGACATGGAGAGCTACAGCTGGAAGAAGAAGGCAGAGGAGATGGAAGAAGTGCTGGAGAACATCGTGGCTGGCAAGGATAAATGATCCTCGCCGAGATCCGCATCAGAGGATGATATGAGAGTGATGCTTCTGGCCAACAGGCCCAATCTAACTACCAGACTTAAAAGGTTCCGTGAAACGTTGGACGAGCTGGGGTACGAGGTAATCATACCACATTTCGACACCATAAATTGGGAGCGTGTGGCCAGAGAGGCCGAAGCTGTCATAAAAAAAGAGAGGCCTGACGTGGTTCACGTCTTTAACGTTCCAGATGTAATATATCGAAACCTGCCCAAATTGAAGGGGTCTTACTTCGATAAACTGATCTACGATTACAGGTCGCCCTGGGGACTTTCGGTGCAAATGAGCTTTGGATATCCGGGAAGGGTCTTCGCGGAGCACTTCGAGAAAAAGCTGGCAATAAGTGCAGATGTCATAACCACAGTTAACACGCCCTTAGAGGAGAAGCTGAGGTCATACGACGGGGCTGAGAAAAAAGACATCTACGTTGTACCCAACTACCCTCCGAGGAGCTTCATCGAGGCGGGCGAAGGCGAAGGCTTGGTAGATGAGGCGATAATATTTGTGGGGAGGATCTGCAGGAAGGAGGGGATCAAAAATCTGATGCGAGTCGCAAAGAAGTTCCCCGACGAAGAAGTCTGGATAGTGGGGGGCGGCCACTTCGCTTGGTGGCATCTGAGGAAGATGCCCGAAAACGTGAAAGCTTTTGGCTGGCAGCCTCACGAGAAAATTCCGGCCATAGTTAGAAAAGCGAAGATGTGTCTTGTCACCATAAGCGACAGCCCAATTACCCCATATGCAACAGATAGGAGCGTCCTGAAGGTCAGCGAATATCTGAACCTCGGAAAGCTGGTGATCGCTTCAGGTATCACGATGGAGGGGGCCAGGAAGAACCTGATCGTGACGAAAAGCTCCCAGTTGGAAGGTGCTGTGGGGGAATATCTCCATCAGAAGCCAGAAAAGTTGAGAGAGGTGGACTACAGGCTATGGGAGGGGAACAGGGAGACGATAAGAGAGGTTTACGAGGGGTTGTGGTAAGACGACGCTATCTAAGACACTATAAAAAATATGTCCAATAAAATTAGCCAAGTATTTACAAAACCGAGTGATACGCACTTAAAATCAAATTGAGTGCGGACCACCCCACCCTTTAGGGTGGGGTATGCTTCGGGGCCGCACGCCCGGTTTTCCGGATTTCAGAAATCTTTGTGTCTTTGTTGCCTAGATTCCCTGATCTGCACGACTGAAACTTTGCTTTCGTTTTCCTCTGAGCAGTCACCAATGTTTATCGGTTTAAAAGAGCATGAAAAACGGGCGAGGGTTCACTTCATCCCCGCCCTAAAGGATGGGGTATTCGTGACCCTCCGCGCTCCCGAAGTAATAAAATCTCGATACAAAAAACAAAAGGTGCAGTGATGAACGAGTACAGGCTCTTTGCGCAGAGAGTAGGGTTGATGGGCGTAACAAACCTTCTTGTAAATCTGAGTGGAGTTATCCTGCTCCCGATTCTGACAAAGACGCTTCCCATCGAAGAATATGGAATTTGGGCACAAATTATCGTTACCATCGGCTTAATACCATCGATCGTAGTGCTCGGGCTGCCATACACGATGGTCAGATTTCTGGCGGGAGAATCAAGAAGAGAGAAGATCCAAGAGGGGTATTATTCCATATTTGTTATCGTATTATTTGCAAGTTTGGTCGTCTCCTTGGTGCTGTTTTCGTCCTCCAGAATGATTGCTGCGACTTTGTTCGATGATAACCAAATCATAGTAAAAATATTATCTATAATCCTCTTCATCGAATGTCTAAACGGCGTACAATTCACCTTCTTCAGAACATTTCAACAGATGAAAAAATACGCCTCATTTGTGTTTATACAAACATGTCTGAACGTTGTCTTAGTTGCCTATTTCGTCTTATCTGGCTACGGAATCACTGGGGCTGCCCTTGGAGTTTTAATCACAAGATGTTTAGTATTTTTAATTATGGCCTCGCTTATCGCCTCAGAGATCGGCGTCAAAATTCCTAGGTTCACGAATATGCGGGATTATCTGGCTTTTGGGCTACCCACCGTCCCCGGAAATTTATCAAGCTGGGTGGTAAACTCAAGCGATCGCTACGTTATTGGGATACTTCTGGGCACGGTTTTCGTGGGTTATTACTCTCCTGGATATATGTTAGGTTACATCATGTACATGTTTGTGGCACCACTCAGAATCATATTGCCTGCCCTTTTATCGAAATATTACGATGAGAACAAAATGGCGGAGACGAAGATGGTTTTGAAATATTCACTGAAATATTTCTTATTATTGGCGATACCATCGTCATTTGGTTTATCCCTTTTATCGGAGCCTCTGTTAAAGATACTTTCTACGCCAGAGATCGCGAGGGACGGATATTTGGTCACGCCGTTTGTGGCCGTTGGCACGGTGTTTTTTGGAGCCTCTGTGGTCGTCAATCACATAATTATTTTGGAGAAGAAGACAGCGATCACAGGATCTGTATATACTCTGGCGGCCATATTGAACCTTGGGCTGAATTTGGTATTAATTCCGTATATAGGGATAATAGGCGCTGCAATCGCGACTCTGGTGGCGTATCTATTCATCTTCGTCGTAGGCATGTATTATTCTTTCAAATATCTCAGATTTGGGATCGACCTTTACTTCATATTGAAGAGCATCTTTGCATCGATCGCGATGTCTCTCGTGATTCTCATATGGAATCCTGGAGGATTATCAAATGTGATGATCGCCATCGGTGTTTGTGCCATCGTCTATGTGGCGACTTTATTGCTTTTAAAAGGGCTGACGAGAGATGAAATTGTATTCTTCAAAAGATTGTTCCGGGCCTAAAGGGTTAATCATGCTCCTTTTTGTTCATATCATATTGCTCTTGGCGAAGAGCCAAAAGGGATATATCTACGTGAGATGCTGAAGATGGAATAGTGATACAGTCCGCCAGATGTTGGGGGAATTATATTAAATGATTTCTGTAATCGTTAAAGATAAATACAAGACAAGCCCCAAAATACGGGTAGCTTTCGTGTGCTATTCGCCTAATGCATCGTTCATAAGGAATGATTATAAAATATTATCAAAACATTTCAACGTAGATAAGTTTAATTATAGACGGGCGTGGGACGCCTTCAGGATGATGGCGGCCATTTGGCGGTCAGGTGTATCTTTTTCGTGGTTCGCCGGAGGGCATGCATTTCTGGCGGTGTTGTTCTCCAAAATCCTCAGAAAGAAGGCCATCGTGGTTGCTGGTGGCTTTGATGTAGCCTATGTGCCAGAGATTAATTACGGGCAGTTCACACTGGGTTGGCACAAAAAGATGCTTACAAGATTTGCGTTGAAACACGCGGACCTAGTCTTGGTCGTCGATCCATCCCTTAAAGAAGATGCTATGGAAAACGCGAAGATAAGTGGCGAAAATATTGATTATCTTCCAACAGGCTACGACCCAAATTATTGGCGTAGTAATGGCAAAAAAGAGGATATTGTTTTAACGATTGGAGGGATTGACGAATCAGTGATAAAAAGAAAAGGATTTGAGACATTTGTGAAAGCAGCAAAGCATCTTCCAAACGTTAAATTTGTATTAGTAGGTAAATACGTTGATACTTCTGTCAATCACTTGAGATCCATCGCAACATCAAATGTGGAATTTACAGGTTTTGTATCGGATGAAGAGCTACTTGAATGGTATCAAAAAGCAAGAGTATACTGCCAATTATCGAGATATGAAGGACTTCCAAATGCGTTATGTGAGGCAATGCTCTGTGAATGTGTCCCAGTAGGAACTAAATACTGTGGAATTCCAACAGCAATAGGTGACTGTGGTTTTTATGTTCCTTATGGCGATCCAGAAGCAACTGCTGATGCGATAAAAGACGCCTTGAATTCTCCTGAAGAACTCGGTAAAAAAGCGCGAAAAAGAATTAAGAATACGTTTCCATTAGAAAAAAGAGAACGCGGATTGATACAAGCAATAAGTAGATAAGTGGGATATGATAACGCACCCACGTATTGGATTAGTTTCAACTTTGGATCGTGTCCGTGAATCATTGAAAATCACCAACACGCGACCGAATGGGTAACATCACAAAATGGGCTTTCCGTGTCCATTTTTCAGATTTTCTTCAATTATCGGCACCCACGACCCAACTTTGATCGGCGAGGATAATTTGGTGTAATATATGCTTAGATGTATAAAACAGTGTGTGAGGGTGGCAAAGTTATTAGTATTTAATATTGCATATGTAGGTTATTCCCCTATCTCAAAATTATATCAAACTGATGCTTATATCGTGGGTTTTGCATCTAAGCACTTTAATGGAAACCTTAAATATCTCTATGAAGAGATAGATTCTAATTATAAGAATATAAAAATATATTTTGTTACTGAAAGCGCTGCGGAACTAGAAAGGCTGAAGGAAGCGAATGTAGAGGCGTATAATTGCAGAGACATAAGAAAGATCCCTCTATTTGTAAAAACCAAAGTTTGGGTCACAAGCCACGGTCCATTTTATATACCAGAGTACTATCTATTTTCGTTATCGAAAAAGCATAAGAGCAAATGGGTGGATTTGTGGCACGGTATAGACATATTAGATGGTAATGGTGTGGGTAGGGCAAAGATGCTAAAATATTATGATGTAGGCCTCGTCTCATCAGAATTTTTAAAGAATTATTACGTCTCAAAAGAAGATGATATTTTATCTAAATTAAAATTAATTGGTTATCCTAGAACAGATCCTCTAGTAAATAATAGCAACATTAGCAGAGAGAAAATCATAAATGAATTACATATTCCTTCTAATAAAAAAAATATACTTTATGCGCCCACGTGGGGCAAACCTACAGCAGATGAAGATGAAACTAAACCATTTTTCCCCTTCGAATGTGATGAAACGATACTAAAAGACATAAATGAATTTTGTATATTAAATAAATGCAATTTTATAATAAGGATGCACACCAACTGGGAACAGGTCAGGCGAAAATATGCAGAGAGTATTATAAGCCACGTTGAGAAAATTGATAATATATTTTATTCACCTTTTAAAAATTACCCCCTTACCGAACCTGTATTATACGTTAGCGATGTGCTAATCACTGACCATTCAAGCATCGCAGACGATTTCATTCTATTGGACCGACCGGTAATCCATCTAGATGTCGGTGTGGATACAAGAAGATTTACTCCTGGGTTGGGGAACAAATGGGGGTATATCGCAAAGAACAAACTAGAATTCTTTGATATGTTACAGAAAGCTTTAGACTCACCTGAAGAATATCAAGCAGAATTTAGACAACAGAGAGATGAGTTTATCAAAAAGGCTCATGAATATGCGGATGGAAGGTCATCACAGAGATGTGCGGAAGAAATTATGAAGCTACTAAATGAACGTTAGTAGTCTAGGGGCGCAATGGAATGAAAGTTGCAGTAATTGGTGGAGGAAGTTTGGGAACCGCGATAGCTCAAAGTATATCAACTAACGTTGATGAGATATACCTGTACGCCAGAAGGAGAAAAGTTATAGATGAAATCAAGCGCAATAGAGTAAATTCAGAATATTATCCCGCAATAAAACTATCCGATAAGATAATTCCAATTAACAATTTTAGCCAGATGCCGAATCTTGATGCAATTTTTTTTTGTGTACCTTCGTCTTCAACGCGTGAAGTCGCACGGGAGCTAGAGGGACAAAATGTTTATGGCGATATTATAATTAGCACTGCAAAGGGTATCGAGTATCCATCATTAAAACGAATGAGCCAAATAATATCCGAAGAAATAGAACTGTCTCCAGTGATATTTTCTGGCCCAACTTTTGCAAACGAAATCGTTCTGAATTTGCCCACCGCAGCTACTATAGCATCCAAAAATGCCAATGATTTAAAAATTTTGAAAAACATATTAGCTACAGATAATTTTATAGTTGATATGTGTAAAGATGAAGTCGGGACGGAGATGTGTGGTGTTATAAAAAACATAAATGCAATTGCCTATGGTATTTGTGAAGGTATGAATGTTAACGAGAATGCAAAATTTGCAATGCTTACAAAAGGTTTTAATGAAACAATAGAAATTGTAACTAAGATGGGGGGGTGTCCAGAGACTGTTCATAAATATTGTGGATTCGGAGATTTAATTTTGACATCTACCTCAAATAGAAGTAGAAATCGTACTATGGGTCTGCTTTACGGGCAGAAAATTATTATTGATGAAAAATCAACGGGGGTGGTATTTGAAGGAAAAAAGTCTATACGTGCAATAAATGATATTTGTGAAACACTTGATATTGATAACATTATTGTAGAATTTGTACATAATGTTGTAGTTCTTAGTGAATCTCCGAAGATGGCTTTTAGAAGAATGTGGGAGAAGTTAAGGGAGTGACTAAAAAGATGCTAGCAATAATACTAGCAGCAGGTTTAGGTAAACGTTTAATGCCTTTAACGGTCAATGTTCCAAAAGCACTTATCGAAATAAGGGGTATAACAATCTTAGAATATGCAATTAGATGTTGCATAAATAACGATATTGATAAATTTGTCATAGTTGCAGGTCACAAAAAAGAGCGTGTCATCGATAAGTGCTACACCTTATCGAAGAAGTACAATATAGACATTTCCATTGTAGAGAACGAAAGATATACAGAAACGAATACAGGATATTCATTATATTTAGCTCTGCAAAATGTAGCAGAAGACGTTATAATAATAAATGGGGATAATGTATTTGACGAAAGAATTATTACAAAATTATTGAGATGTCATCACACGTCGATGATTATAGATGCTAAAAAAGAATTGGATGAAGAGTCTTTTAAGATAATTTTAAATAAAAATATTATTGAGCAAATGGGGAAAAATGTAAATATTGAAGATTCTATTGGAGAGTTTATTGGCATTTCCAAAGTGATAAAAAATGATATTGAAGTGTTTAAACACCCATTGATTGAATTAATCGAGGATAATTCACAAAATTATTATGATATAACTTTTAAGGAACTAAACAAAACGCGAATAATAGATTTTGTTTATTCAGATAATTTAAAATGGACCGAAATAGATACATTTAAGGATCTAGAATACGCAAATGAGATAATCCGTCTATTAAATAACTAATCTAGGAAATTATTCTGATTTAAGTGCCCAAATATCATCCATATATTTTCCAGTAAACGCCGCTGGTAGCAGCTCCGTTGCCGTTGCAACGCACGCGTCGCCCTTGGTGTTTGCCATGATCACCTTTGTATCCCCGCCGAACTCTATCAGGGTCTGCCTGCAGATCCCGCAGGGCGCGACAGGCCCCTCTGCCTCGCCCACTATTGCCAGCGCCTCGAAATCCCTTTCGCCTTCGGATAGGGCTTTCGCGATCTCTGTCCTCTCCGCGCAGATGGACGCGCCAGAGAAGGCGTTCTCCAGGTTCCCCGCGGAGTAGACCTTGCAGCTTTTGCAAGAGCAGAGCCACACTCACCCTGAACCGAGAGCGGGGCGCGCAAGAGTGATCCATAGCCCCCTTCGCCCCTGCGACGTCATACCTGAGACGAGGTTGTCGACAACCACCGTTCGGGATTACCTCAAGGAGTCTGCCATAGATATTCGTTTCTCCCCCTAGCATTCGCTCCACCGAAACGATGCCGTCACAGATCTAGAGCCATGCCGACGCATCTCCAGCAGATTGGCGAGCTGACTCAGGGAAAAGAGTATAATCTTCCCTGTAATGTTTGCTATGAATGTAGGTCAGAACAGCCAGCCTATCTTCACCTTTGCGGATGGCCCCCAGTAGGCCATGGGCGCCAGTATGAACTGGCTGTGAGGTCGATTTGATGATCCCCGTAGCAAAACCGATACTTTCCGGCAAGGAGATAGAAGGCATCAGGGCGGTTCTCGATAGTGGAATCCTCGCCCAGGGAAAAGCTGTGGCCGAATTCGAAGAGAAATTTGCCGAGTACGTGGGCGCAAATCACGGGGTTGCCACCAACAGCGGAACCTCAGCCCTTCACACTGCCCTGGCAGCCCTAGGCGTGAGCGAAGGCGACGAAGTTATCACAACCTCTTTCACCTTCATCGCGACCGCGACGAGCATCCTGATGCAGAGGGCAAGACCAATCTTCTGCGACATAGATCCACAAACTTACAACATCGATCCCGACCAAATCCAGGAAGCCATAACGAAACGGACGAAGGCCATCATCGCGGTCCACCTTTACGGCCTTCCTTGTGATATGAAGCCGATCATGGATATCGCCCAGGATAACGGCTTGAAGGTAATAGAAGACGCATGCCAGGCCCACGGTGCTGAATATCACGGCAAAAATGTGGGATCTTTTGGAGATGCTGGAATTTTCAGCTTCTATCCCACCAAGAACATGACCACTGGCGAGGGCGGGATGATCACTACCTCCGACTCTCGGGTGGCCGAGATGGCTGAGATGGTCAGGAATCACGGCCAAAGCCAAAGGTACGTCCACGAGATTATGGGCTACAACTACCGGATGACGAATATTGCCGCAGCCATCGGCCTATCCCAGCTGAAGATGCTGGACCAGTTTAACGCTAAACGAAGAGAAAACGCTGGCTATTACGACAAGAGCCTGTTGGTCAAGACACCGTTTGTCCCCGAAGGGATGAAACACGTTTACCACCAGTACACCATCGAGGTGGAAAGGCGAGAGGAGTTCCTAAAGCACCTGGAAAGGCATGGTGTGGGTTACGGAGTGCACTACCCCCTCCCAGTACATAAACAGCCCCTTTTCAGAGATTATAACGATATTACTCTCCCAAATACAGAAGCGGCTAGCCAGAGGGTGGTATCCATTCCGGTTCACCCTGGACTTGCCAAAGAGGAGCGAGAGCTGGTAGTTCGGACGGTGAACAGTTGTGAGTGAACCCACTTTTCTTGGAGACGTTCGCCTTGGACGAGGATGCGTCATCCAGGACGGCGTGATCATCGGCGCTCAAGATGGGGGGACCATCATCGGCGACGATGCGGTGATAAGAAGTGGAACCGTGATATATCCCTCCACGAGGATCGGCCACAGGTTCCGGACCGGTCACAACGTCCTGATCCGAGAGAATACGGTGATTGGAAACGACGTGCTCATCGGCACCAATTCTGTTGTGGACGGAAACTGCAAAATCGGAGACAACGTTAGCGTCCAGACGAACGTTTACATCACCACCAACACCACCATCGAAGACGGGGTCTTCATGGGGCCCTGCTCAGTCACCTCTAATGATATGTACATGGTAAGAGGTGCGGAGCTGATAGGATCTCTGATCAAGAGGGGCGCAAGGATCGGGGCCAACGCCACCATACTGCCAGAAGTTGTCGTGGGCGAGGGCGCAGTTGTCGGTGCGGGGTCGGTGGTCACGAGGGACGTGGGTAATGGTGAGATCGTCGTGGGAAATCCTGCGAAAAGGCTCAATTCCGAAGGTTAGAGCGAGTTATAGCGTTTAACGATACCTTTTGATCAGCGGTTCCTGATATATCGGCCTGATATATTTTGCATTGGGCCCTTCTGACAGCAAAAGCGCATTATTAACTTCATAGAAATATTTTGTGGTGGGCGACATGAATATTGGAGTAATTGGCACCGGAAACATGGGACGGAACCATGTGCGCATATATTCCGAAATGAGGGATGCTGAAGCGGTTTACGTCTATGACCCTGATGAAAAGGCCGCAAAGAAAATGGACGACGCTTTTGGCACTATGACCTGCAATTCGATCGAGTCCCTGCTCAAAAAGGTCGATGCAGTAAGCATATGCGTCCCGACAAAATATCATTTCGACGTCGCAAAGAGAGTTATAGAGAGCAAAGTTAGCTGCCTGATCGAAAAGCCCATCGCCTCCGATTCAAAAGAAGGAGCGCGACTGCTGAAGATAATCCCTGATGATCTGGTCGTAGGCGTGGGTCACATCGAGAGGTTCAACCCAATCGTCGGAGAGATTAAAACTCTTATAGAAAATCCAAAATATATGGACATAAGGCGACATAACCCGGCCTCATCGAGGATAACTGATACCGGCGTGGTCGTAGATCTGATGATTCATGACATAGACCTCATCTGGAACTACTTTTTCAGTGGCAAGCAAAGCTCCGACCTATATTCTCTCGGAGACAGTGACCTTCGCAAGATGATTACTATGTTCGACGACTGCGTGGTCTCGCTATCTGCAAGCAGGATCGCCTGCCGGAAGATGAGGACTATTCACGTCGAAGAGGAAGATGTCACAATAGATGGTGACTTCATGAACCAGGAATTGTACATCTACAGAAAGCCAGAGAAATACGAGGTGGAAAACACCCGGTACGCTCAGGAGAATATCATCGAGAAGGTACAGGTAAACAAGGTAGAGCCCCTCAAAGTGGAGCTGAAAACCTTCATCGATTGTGCCAAAGCGGGAAGGCAGTTTCCGATCACACCTGAGCAGGCGGTTCTCAATCTGAAGATCGCAGAGCAGAACGGATAGAGTTGTCGGCACAGGTCTTTCAGTTTCGGTTAGAAAAATTCAAAGGAGATTGGTCAGAGTGAAGATTGCGATCGTCGGGTTGGGCAAAGCCGGTCTGCCGCTGGCCTCGGTCGTGGCCGAAAGTGGCCTCGATGTGGTTGGTGTTGACATAGATCAGAGAAAATGCGAGACGATCAACAAGGGCATAAATCCAATCCCTGAAGAAGTGGGATTGGACGAGCTGATAGAACGACACGGCGGAAAGACGCTCGTTGCGACTCATAGATACGAAGACGCCAAAGATTGCACCAATTTCATAGTAATCGTGCCTCTTTTTATCGATGAAAGCCACAATCCGGACTTCAGCATTCTAGAAGAGGCTTTCCGGAGTGTGGGCAAGATTCTGAAGAGAGGGGATCTGGTGGTTTTAGAGACTACAGTTCCACCCACCACGACTGAAACAATGGTCCGAAGCTGGCTGGAAGAGGAAAGCGGCCTTCTGCTGGGCGATTTTTACCTGGCCTATTCTCCGGAACGGATAATGACTGGCTATAGCATATCACGCCTCAAGGAGTTTCCAAAGATAGTCGGCGGAGTGGATGATGAAAGCGGACGTCATGCCTTCGAGCTGTACGGAAAATTCATCCCCAACTTGCATAGGGTATCCCGATCAAGTGTTGCGGAGTTCGTCAAGATAATCGAAGGCAGTTATAGGGACGTCAATATCGCCTTGGCCAATGAGATCTTCAAGATCGCAGAGGAACTCGACATCGACTTTCATGAGGCAAGGGAGTATGCGAACCATGATTACTGTCACATTCATCTCCCGTCGACGGGTGTCGGTGGTCACTGCATCCCAGTCTATCCTTGGTTCCTCATCAATGAGATGGAAAAAAGAGAGAAGTTCGGCTTTGTCGAGCTGCAGAGAACCTCAAGGAAAATCAACGACGAGATGGTTGAGCACTGGGCTGAGAAGATCATTCTCGAATGTCTCAAGGTCGATAAGCCCTTGAGCCAGGTCAAGATCTGCCTCAAGGGCATAACCTATCGGAAAGGGGTGAAAGGTCTTCACCATAGTAGGAACCTCGCCCTGGCAAGGCTTTTGGCACGTAAAGGGCTTCAAGTTGGAGTCTACGACGAGCTATTCTCCGAAGAAGAAATCGAGAGCCTGAATATGAGGTTCATGAACCCGGATGATGCCGATCTGGTCTTCGACTGCTTTGAGCTGAGCGTCTCCAGGTGAAATGGGCTCGCTCATTCGACGGTCACGCTTTTCGCCAGATTCCGCGGTTTGTCTATTGGAAGGCTCCTCGCATCAGCGGTGTGGTAGGCAAGCAGCTGGAGCGCCACCGTGCAGAGCACCGCGGAGAATACGGGCCTCGCCTCTGGGATCTCGACGACGGTGGTAGCAATCTTGGAAATGTCAGGATCGCCTTTTGACGCAAAAGCGATGACATCTGCACCCCTTGCCCCAACCTCTCTGATGTTGGCCTGGATCTTCTTGCCATGAGTTGCAAGAGCCACCACGGGCGTCCCATCAGTGATCAAGGCGAGAGGACCGTGCTTTAGCTCGCCGGCAGGGTAGCCCTCTGCGGGAATGTAAGAGATCTCCTTCATCTTGAGTGCCCCTTCCAGGGCGATCGGATAGAGGAAATCCCGACCAATGAAGAAGTACTGATCTCTTTTGGCATACTGCTCTGCGATCTTTCGTATCTCGTCTCGCCGGTCCAGCACTTCCTGGATCTGGCCCGGCAGCTTTGTCAGCTCCACCAGCATCTTTCTGGCATTTTCGTAGCTCAGATAATTCCTGGCCCTGCCCAGCTTTATGGCCAGGAGTATCAAGGCCACTAATTGACCTGTGAAGGTCTTGGTGGCCGCAACTCCGATCTCTGGGCCGCATCGGGTGTAGATAGTCCCGTCGACCATATTTGTCACGGTGCTGCCCACCACGTTGGTTATGGCAAGGCGTTTCACGCCGAAAGTGCTGGCCCTTTTCAGAGCATTCAGGGTGTCGGCGGTCTCGCCGGACTGGGTGATGCTCAATAGAAGGGTTCCGGGCTTTAGAAGAATATGCTGGAACTCCGAGGCAACCTCGATGTCGACCGGGAGGCCAGCAGCTTTGGGATACAAGTACTTGGCCAGGAGGCCAGCATGGTAAGACGTACCACAAGCAATGACCGAAACCCGATCGAGCGCCTTTATCTCTTCGTTTGTGAGCCCTATATCCATCCGAACTTCGCCGTCGATCTCTGAGGTCCTGGATGCGAAGGTCTCCTGGATCGCCCTTGGCTGTTCGTGAATCTCTTTGAGCATGAAATGTGGATATCCTGCCTTCTCAGCGGCGTCGACATCCCAGTCCACACACTCCAAATCGAAGGGCAGAGATTTTCCAGCAATATCTCTTAGGGTTACTGTCTCGGCATCGATTATGGCAATCTCACCATCCTTCATCCGGATGACATCCCGAGTATAGGGAAGAAGGGCAGCAACGTCGGAAGCCACGTAGTTTGCACCTTTGCCAACGCCAATCACGAGGGGGCTTTCCTTCCTCGCGCACACGAGACGTGGCGAGCCCTTGGCCAGGACCGCTATCGCGAAGGACCCCTTCACTAAGGAGACCGCCGAGGCGACCGCCTCTGCTAAGTTCCCTCTGTAGCAAGATCCGATAAGGTGAGCCAGGACCTCGGTATCTGTCTCGGACCTGAACTCGAAACCCCCTGCGATGAGCTGCTCTTTTAGCTCTAGGTAGTTCTCGATTATGCCGTTGTGGACCACGGCAACATTGTCAGAAATGTGAGGGTGGGCGTTCTCGGCGGTTGGGGGTCCATGAGTTGCCCATCTAGTGTGACCTATGCCCATGTCTTCCCCTGGAGATCCAATTTTTCGGTAAATCTTCTCGAGGTCTGCTATCCTGCCCGCGGATTTGATGACCTGAACCTCACCATCTGAGATTACCGCAACACCTGCAGAATCGTATCCGCGGTACTCCAATCTTTTCAGAGTGTCAAAAAGTATTGGGCCTGCCTTGTCATGGCCTGCATATCCGACTATGCCGCACATCTCTAGATCACCCTGCACTCCCTTTCGATCCATCCACGAAGCTTTGTACCCGAACCTATCTTTGATCCTGCACCCACCATCGTTCCAGGATGCATCAACACTCTTCCACCTACAATCACGTTGTCAGCCACCACCGCGCCGAACTCAGCGCGATGAAGCTCGTCTTCTATCGGCACCATCGATTCGCCCGATTCCACGATCAAATGGTCGCCAAAACTGGAACTGGCCCCAAGAATCGAGCTTGATACGACGGTCCCTGCCCCTATTCTCGCGCCGTTCATGATTATGCTGTTCCTGATCTCAGTGTGAGAGCCGATCTTCACCGAGTCACCGATGGAGGTCGTCGGAAAAACTGTCACATTTGGCCCCACGTCGCAGTTCTTGCCGATGGTGACCGGACCTACGATGTAAGATCCGGACCTCACGATGCTTCCCTGCCCGATCTCAACGGGACCTCGAAACCATGCGCCCTCCTCTATCTCGCCTTCAATCTTGGGCACACCAATTCCAGAAACGCTGCTGTTTGCCTCCAAAAGGTCCCAGGCGAATATGGCGTCTGCCCATACGCCGTTTGTTATCTTTGCCCTCACATCGCGGCCTTCCTCGATCATGTGGGCGATGGTCTGGGTTAGCTCATAAGATCCCCTCTCAGATATCGGCGTGTTGGGCAGCTCTTCAAAGATCTCCGGGCTGAACTTGTAGACTCCTGTGTTGAGGATGCCCGCGCAGGGGCGACCTGGCTTCTCCACTATTTTGGTCACTTTTCCCCGCTCCACAGTCAAGACGCCGTAATCACCAGCGTGTTCCCGTAGGGCGGTCAGTATTACGTTCTCGCCCTCTGCCTGCAGGATGTCCTCTATGGCCTGTTCGTCGACCAGATTGTCGCCGTTGACCACCAGGATAGAACCATCAACGTAGTGTCTGGCCTTGCTCAGGGCATCGGCAGTGCCAAGCTGCTCGTCCTGGACCACGTACTTTATCTTCACATCGTAGTGGACGCCGTCGCCGAAGTAGTCCATGATGCGCTCTTTTTGGTAACCCACAACAATCACCAGGTCGCGCACCCTGTTGGCCGCCAGGGCCCTGATTACGTGCTCCATGAACGGCCTGTTCCTCACAGAGAGCATGACCTTGGACCGCGTCTGGGTCAGGGGTCTACATCTCCTTCCCTCTCCTGCTGCCAGTATAACCGCTTTCACGCAAAGATCACAACCGGGATTATCTAATGACGTCTTAATTCTTGATATCGGGTGTTATATGTTCTCGCACCTAACATTTTAGACATTTTGTGTTTAACGATATATTTCAAACAACTCTCTAAGGGCCCGTAGAGAAATAACTTGCACATAATCGTGTATGTCCATTATACGAAATCGGGTCGTGTCCGTGAATCATTGAAAATCACCAACATGCGACCGAATGGATAACATCACAAAATGGGCTTTCCGTGTCCATCTTTCAGATTTTCTTCAATTTAGGACTTACGCAGTTGAACAAAAAAACAGTAGCATGAAGCACCAAACTGTCTAAAGCATAGTCTTCTTGACAGGCTCTCATGTGCTTGGTTTTAACTACCAAGTGCGTAACTCCTACAATTATCGGCACCCACGACCCGAAATCGACATGAAGCAGATTCGGCATAATAATTATGGATTACTTATATGGCACGGTTATTTCTTCACGGACCCTAACTCGTAAGAGTCTGAGATTTGGCCTTATTCGTATCGTTAAACACTATTCTGGGGTGGACCGATTAGTCCAATATAATTAATTCTCAACTATAATGCCATTACTCAAAAAACCTTAATTCAGTTATTCGAGAGGGCTCACCGCTATCACAATATCGGTCACGCCAGCAAGCTTCATCGACTCGATGACATGTTCGATACACAGCTTTGTTCCCCACAGGAAGAAGCTCTTTTGGTATGGCATTCGTAAACGGCCTGAGCCTCGTTCCGCCACCTGCATCCGGTATCAATCCTTTCATCACCAACAAATACCCTCTACATCTTCGCACGACAAAATTCGTCTCCCCTCGATGATCACCCTAGATTTCATCAGGTCAAACTCTTTATCCAGATCTTTGAACTCTGGCCACTCCGTCATGACGACGCAAGCGTCGGCCATCTTCAATGCATCTGACGCAGTTTCTGCGTACTCGATATCTGGAAAGATCTCTGACATGGCATCTCTGGCTTTGGGATCGTAAGCAGCAACGCAAGCCCCCTTCGTCTCAAGCTCGGCGATGAGGGGGATGGATCTGGCTTCCCTCACGTCATCAGTATCGTTCTTGAAGGCCAACCCAAGGACTGCGATCCTTTTTCCCTCAAGATCGCCAACTTTCGTCTCAAGAAGCCGGACTATCCTGAGCGGCTGGCGTCGGTTCACCTCCATCACCGACCTCAAAAGAAGACTCTCTTCGCGAAGATCTTCTGCTAAATGAATCAGGGCAGCAACGTCTTTGGGAAAACAACTGCCACCAAACCCAGCGCCCGCGTTCAGGAAATAGGGTGATATCCGGTGATCCATCCCAACACCTCGCATAACCTCGTAAACATCTATGCCAAGTATCTTGCAAATGTTCCCGATCTCGTTAGAAAAGGATATTTTAGCGGCGAGAAGGGCGTTGGAGGCGTACTTGATCATTTCGGCCTCGGAAATCCCGGTTCTGAGAACAGGCGCGTTTAATTTACTATAAACTGATTCGACCATATCACCTGCCCTCTCGTCGGAACTTCCGATCACGATCCTGTCTGGGTTCATGAAATCTTGGATGGCAATTCCTTCTCGGAGAAATTCTGGGTTCATGGCAAAACCAATATCTTGGCGTCCCTTTCCAGAACAGGCCAAAACTTCATCGACGACCAGATTCTGAGTGGTCCTAGGCGGCACCGTGCTTCTCACCGCCACGACGCGATAACCTTCCTGGTTCTGGAGAAGCGCTCCTATGGATCGGCTTGCTGAAATCACCATGGAAAGATCAGCGCTTCCGTCTGACTTTGATGGAGTTCCCACGCATATGAGAAATATTTCTGATTCAGGAAGATCGTCATAACCAAGATGTGCCGAAAGGTTCTTGCCAACATGGGCCGACAGCATATCTTCCAGTCCCATCTCGTATATAGGCGGCCTGCCCAAATTTATCATATCTACCGTATCTTTATCTATGTCCACCATGGTCACAAAATGGCCAAGCTCTGCAAGACACGCAGAAGTGACCACGCCCACATAACCGCTGCCTACAACTGTTATTTGCATATCCAAAATTCTCCACTGACGAAGATCACATACCTTTTAGGAATCTCACGAGGAATATAAACGCCACTGCACCAGCTACCGCCATGATCAAAGAGCCGATGGTGCCATGGGCAGAAAGACCCAAAAGCCCAAAGAGGAAACCTCCAAAGAAGGCTCCAATCACGCCCACTACCATATCCCCTATCAAGCCAAACCCCTTGCCTCTGGTGATGTGCCCGGCTAACCAGCCCGCAACGATCCCTATTATCAGAAACCAAAGCCAACCAAACATTCTGAACCGCCAGTCCCAAAGAAGGGACAAAGTATGAAACTAATCAGTTCTCACCAGAATAGTGCTTAACGACATGAATCAGCCAAATCTCAAACTCTTACGAGTTAGAATTTTGTCCGAAAGGTATCGTTAAACACTATAGTCTCGCTTAGCCGTTTGCAAGCCACGGCCTTTAGGCCGTGGTAGTTGACACCTGGGTAGATCCTCCTGCAAGCACCGTTTGCTCTGGAACTTGGACTTCGTACTGTGTTTCGCCTACTACAAGCTTGTAAGGACCTTTAGGCATCGTTGTGAAGTTGGTTGCACCAAGGATAGGTCCTTCAGTTGAGTAGGGGACGACAAGCTCGAACTGGCCGCTCGAGTCTGATACTGTGCTCTGTTTATAAGTGAATTCCCGTCCCTGATTAGTCCTTATGGGTGCGGATATCGAAACATCAGTTCCGGTAGGGGCCAATCCTTCTATCTTGGCACCAGGAACGTGCTCGAAGATCTTGACGTACTTTTGCCCGTTCGATGTGACCGCAGATTTGGACTCGTATACCAGCCGGTAATGTTTCAGGGCCTCGAGAGGCACAGCGGTTGATGCAGGACTTTGGGTCACGATCATTGCTCCGTAGCCCTGTTTTACGCTCTCGTTTACGATCTTCTCAAGCTCTGCGTAATTCCTTGAGACCTTTATCGGCTCGACTTGGCCGCTGGGGCTCATCCTGATCGCCCAAGCCTCGCTTACTGGTGTTTCAGTTCCATCAAAGAAGTGAAGCCTTGCCACCATTGTATTGAAGTAAGCGGGCATGTAAACCTGCGTGTAGGATGACCCTTGTGGAATGGCGCCGTAATATTTATTTTGAGCTTCGCCGCTCCAAGCCGCGATGGCATGGAACTTGTTCACTGCCATCGGATAATCGGTGATCACGTACTTTGTGTTAGAGTATGCAGACCTGTTTTCGTCCAGTTTGGCAAGGACTGCCTCGGCTTCAGACTCGTTTTGGGCTAGGAAGAAAGGAGACGAACCAGGGGCGCCAGTTGCTTTGTTGCCTATTCCCTGCTGGAAGGGGTTGGCGTTGGGAATCCTATGACCTATCGTCTCGATCCAATGACCGTAGTCCCACCAAGACATGATGCCGTAAGCGGTCTCTGGATAGGGATAATTCTCTCCTTTCGGCGGCCGCTCGTAGATCGTGTAAAGTTCCATCCCTGGATCGGGAGTATTGTCCTGGAGCCACAAGACCGATTCGTACCAATCCTTTTCGGGCCCACCCACCTGATATTCAGAATGGTAACTTCCTATGAACATGCCCTCACTCGTTCCGAACATGCTCGGATAGATGAAGAGCAGTAAGAGTCCGAAGACGACTAAGACGGTTGGCAGGACCCGCGAAGCGTCCATATCATCTCTGGATTTGCCTTTAGTCATGTCAATGAAAGCATCTTCCACCTCTGGGAACTTGGCCTTTTCTAGGAGAACAGACACCAGAAATCCGCCCAACAATGCCACATTGATTGCGTAATAGTAAGCAAACCGATTCTGGGCAAATGTGAGCGCTAATATCATCACAGTCCAGACCAGTATCAATAGGTCGGAGTTTTGGTCTTTTTTCCAATACCTGTATATGAGAAGTGGAAGCCCAAAGACCAAAACCAGCCAGAAAGGCGAGAGCGGTGATATCAAACCCGGAAAGTTCCTTTGAATTCCATCTCTTTCCGTTATGCTGGCCGCCTCAGATATCGTGGAGGGGCCACCTGTTTTGGGCTGGAAGATGTGTAGACCGCTTGTGAGTGGTCCTATGAACTGGGGCGTTGCGACGCTGAGGACCAAAAAGCCTGCAATTACGACGCCCACGATTAGCAGCGGAAAGTAATGCTTCTTCATCCCTTTTTGGGCAAGATAGGTCGAACTCAGTGATAAGAGAAGTACGAATATAATCCCAAGAATAAGCATCGTTGGCTGGAACAGCGAATAAAGCGAAGTGCTAAACCCGTTCTCAACTCTGATGAAGGGCAGTATCAGCAGAAGGGATACTGTAAACACGATCGTTCCTGTGATCCCCAGATACTCCACATTTCTTCCCTTAAGGTGATCGACTATGCTCTGAAATACGGTAATGATCAGAATTACGCCCACAAAAAGATGACCCGAAGACCATGCATCCAGATACAACCCCAGGAAGAGGCCTGCAAGCACAGAGTAGAGAAGCGACCCCTTCAGAGCGACTAGTTTTCTCTCACTAAGGGTGGCAAAGGATAACTTTCCTTGACCCGCTCGAATCGCGAGCAGGAAGAAGAGCATGGCGGTGGTGCTAAGCAGGACTTCAGCAGCATGGTGATCTGTGAATCCTATGACCGACCGCGATAAGAACTGTCCTGGAAGAACTGCGATCATGGCAGCGGCCATGATTCCTCCAGCCCGTCCACTTATCTCCCGACCTATGAAGTAGACTGGAAAGACCAGAAGCGCCCCGATTATAGCTGGGAAGAACGCCCCTACCACCTCGACGGTGTGCATGCTAGGATTACCCAAATCTGCGATGTAAGAAAGTATCGCGATTCCCCAGCTGTTGAAGGGTCCAAAAGTGATTTCCCTTCCATGGGGAAAGTTGGTAAGCGGATCGAACCAAAGGCGTTGGAGGTTGAGGACAGTTCCCTTGGCCAACATCATGTGGTACCAAGGGTCGTTGCCATCAAAGAGGATCGAATCTCCGACAAATATGCGTGACATGGGCTTGATGGCCCGCAGATAGAACGAGAACAGAAATACCAGGACTAGGCCCATGTAAACATAACGGTCCTGAAAGTATTTCACCTCCCTATCGCTCTTCGCAGGTCGATCTTTTTTCTTCACGCTCTTCGTCGTCACCTTCATCGATTTCTTGGTCATCAACTGGGACGAATCTTTTTCAAGCCAGATAAACATTTTGAATCCAAAAGGTGTCTGAGTAGTGACGTGGTCAAGAAGATCAAACCCAGCCCATCCAGTCAGTGGAATTTCACAGATATTATTTAAATATCATTAAATGATATACGATATTTAAGTAAAATAGCGTTGCATATTACCATCCGCCATATACGATGAAGGAAATAGTAAAACCAAATAATTTCTCATTGTATATTATGCCGTCGGGGAATAATTTCTCTAAATCCCGTTTACGAAGTAAACGAATTGAAGCAGCAATCTTGGTGGCCTCTTGTTTATCAGGAACTTTGTTGTACCATCCCAAACTGAAGTGGCGGAGCATAAAAACCTTGAGCCACAGGGGGAAAAACTGGAAAAACGGGAACAAGAAGTGTGGTTCGAAGGGAAAGTGGAAGTTGGGCGTCTGAATGAAATACCGCTTGCCTATTCGCTTGACTTCTTCGGCCATTTGGCACTGTTCTTCGTATCTTCCCACATGCTCTATCACCGAGTTTGAGAACACTATATCAAACTCCCCATCACGAAACTCGCTCATGTTTCTGGCATCCCCGATAACACTCTTTATATTTACATATTGTTTTTCGGCAGCGGATCGATTTAAAACCGTTATATCATAATGTTCATCGTTGACGAAATTCATCTTTTCCCAGAACAAAACAGTTCCGCCAACGTCAATAATCCTTAAAGGTTTTTGAATGTCTGATGAGAGTTCCTTGAATAAAGCGATCCGTTTTCGTCTTAAACTTGTAATTAGTGAATCATCTTTTTTGAAGTCGACAGGTCGTTTGAGAAGATCTCTAATCATCTGGCATCACCGAATGCATCCCACATAACTTTGTCCTTGCATACGTTACTTATTAGCTTTTCTGGCAACTATTCTGCCTCTGTCAATGGCGGTACACGTTTATGTGCAAGTTATTTGTCGAATACCCAGCAGCTTGCTGCGGGGATGAAAGGCAAATAACTGGCTCAAGGATTGATGTGAGCGAAACCCATACTAGGATTTGAATCTTCTGCCTATAAATCAGTGCAACTAAGCAGCGGGGTGCGCCGTCGCAATTTGACTTCGTTCCAGATCCTAAGATGCGCGACATTGTGCGTGTGGCCGTCCCGTCCTAAAGGACGAGGTATGCTCCGGGCCGCACGCCCTGTTTTCGGGATTTCAAAAATATCCGAATCTTTGTTGCCCAGACTCTACCAACTTTGTAGGAATGTTTATGATCGCGCCAATAACGTGTTAGCTACTGAGAGTTCTCGACTATAATTTGCACAGAAGAATCAGTCGATATTTAAGATATAGTATTACAATTGGCCGAAAAGTTAATATCAAATTGGATACATTAGTTCTGTCGGAGGTGTCATTCACAATGTCGGAAAAGAGAACGCGTCAGAAGAAGTTGGTGGTATCAGATGAGGCTGTGCCTTTCGTGGCCAGAGGTGGCCAGATCTTCAGAAAACAGGTGATCGGCGCAGATCTAGGTATAGAGGATGGAGAGGCTGTAATAGTCGTTGACAAAAGAGATCACATACTAACCACTGCCCGGGCTCTTCTTTGAAGAGTCAAGGTCATCTTTGTATTCTAAGACATAACTGAAGTTCAGCAAATTATCTCAGAGATCCACAGGACCACCGTTGCTGCTAACCTCACAGACCTTTCAGATGTCTTCTCGATCCTCGCTCAGCTCTCTGATTGCCATCGCCAGGACCGTGGCATTGGCCAAGTTTCCCGCTGTGAGCAAAGCCGCACCGATCTCATCGTCGGTGATGCCCATCCTCTTGGCGATCCTGATATGAAGCTTCAGACAGTGACTGCATCTGATGGCCGCAGCCACAGCTATCGATATTAGCTCGAGGGTCTTTTGATCCAACGCCTGAGAATTGCGATTGATAGCATTGTTATGAAGAATCTTGGTCACCAAAAGCTCGGGCTGCCCCTTCATGAAACGGAATATGTAGGGCACTTCTCCATAAATTGCCTCAATCGCATTTAACATATCCTCGGCAGTCTGCTCAACGCCCTTATCCAAGATGATCTCCAGCTCGTCTTCAAAAGCCATTTTGTCCACCTAGACGACGAAGCCCGTCTCGGAAATAGGCAAGATTCTAACAAGTATATAGTTCTTCATCTTGGAGGGCATAACCCTCGCGATCTCTCCTAAAGTTACGCCTTCGTCGAACTTGATGTTCTCAACGGCCTCGTGATATTCATCGTATGGCAGTTTGATCCTCAGCCCGTTTAGGTTCAAGGCTATGGGCAGAGGCGAATAGGAATACATGATATCGGGAACCTGTTCCCTTACGACTTCCATCACTCTTGGCGGCGTCGTCGAAAGTGGATCTTTTGATATCGCCACTCTTGCGCTGTCAAGAGCCCTTCCCGCTGCAGCTACGATGTTGTCTAAGCTTCCAATCTCGGTGGCCTTCCTGGACCTGTGTGCGATCCTGCCAACCCCTTGAACGTATTCGAAGGCATGAGGTAGGTCTTCAGGCTTCATATCGGGTCCACCGGTTATGATAACTGGGATGGTCAAGTTCCTGTAGAGCCCTTCTTTCTTTTTGATGCAGTCAACGAAGTTTCCGAAAGTGAACACCACGGCATCGTGCTCGTTGATCAGCGCAGTCTCGTACTCGTCCATCTGGGCGATCTCTCTTCCGACGCCCCGAGCCATCCCGATCATGTTGCTTTTGGCCCCGTGCCTCCGCAAGTATTCTGCAACGTCGCAGGCAGGATGAGGCAGATGATGAATCGCTAGGGTAGGCGTCACAACAGCGATCTCGGTTCCGGCAAGAGGTGCTCGCTCGAGCTTGCCCCGAAGCGCCTTGCTCAGCATCTCCATCGCTGACATGTCCTCTTTAGGTATGAGCATCAACAGTATGATCTCGCTTTGGGTTACGTTTGTCTGGAGCACGTACCCGCCCAGGTCTTCCACCAGCTCGATCACGAGGTCGTGCTTGTAAACCCCACCGGTAAACATCACAGGCTCAAGCATTCTGCATACCCCTGAATATTTCTTTAACCCTTTTTACCATGTCCTGATCGATCGTCTCCTCGGCAGCCAGGAAGAAGAAACTGTCTTTTGCCATCTCGTTCCTCCTGTTCCTGAACCCCTCAGGAGCAATCCTGATGAGGGCATCGACCAGATCGCGCCTAAACTCCTTTTCGAGGTCTGCAACCACCAGTTCTTCGGGAGATATGTCTGATTCCACGATTAGCACGTTCCTTTCTGGTTGCATCACCTTGTCTCGGCCATAAGTCTCCCAAAGAATTCCTATTAGATTGGCCATGTGCTCTTCGTCCTCGAGGTTTATCTGGTACCCTCCCTCAACTTGGATCAGATCGCCCACATCTCCCACTCTTAGTGGGGGCATCTTCCCCCGAAATCGGCCAAAGACCGCAAAATAGGGTTTTGTGATGTCCACGTAGATGTAAAGCTCTCCTATAGAGCGGATCAAGCCCAAGTCCTGGAGAATGTCGGTGATGATCTCTTTGTACTTTTCTGCCCCGTAATTCTCGCCTGGCATCTCGATCTTGAAGACCCCAAGGGGCTGCATCTCCATCTCTCAATCCTCCAACAGACCTGAGACCAGAAGGCTCGCCCCCACACATCCTATATACTGAGCGTGGTGAGGCACTATGACCTTGATGCCAAGAAGTTGTTCCATGGCTTTTGGAAGCCCTTCGATGAGAGACGTCCCGCCCACCATGATCACGGGCTCTTTCACTTCGATCTCTTGAAGCTGCTGTTCAAAGACCTGCTCTGCGACACTATGACAAGCCGCCATGGCAACGTCTTCAGGCTTGCTTCCTGCCGATAGGCTGTTTACCAAGCTCTGAGTTCCAAAGACGATACAATAGCTGTTCATGGGAACCTTAGTTTGGTCGCCTTTCATGGCCAACTGGCCAAGCTCAGTTATGTTGACGCCGAGCCTTCTTGCAGAAAGTTCGAGGAACCTGCCGGAAGCACCTGCACATATTCCACCCATGGTGAACGTTCCAGGAATGCCATCCTGGACCGATATGGCCTTGTTGTCCATACCACCGATATCGATCACCGTGGCCGAGCCTTTTTGAGCGTCTGCCAAGAATACCGCGCCCTTAGAGTTGACGGTAATCTCTTCTAGGATCAATTTGGCCCCAAAATGTTTTCCGACAAGATGCCGGCCGTATCCGGTGGTTCCAAGCCCCTCGATCTCCTCTTTTTTGACGCCAGCCTCTTTTAAAGCCGCGTTGTAAGCATCCTCGGCGCTTTTCAAAACTTCGGTGGTGGGGCCCCATCCAGTCCCAATAATCTCGTTGTCCCTCATTACCACGGACTTCGTGGTCGTAGACCCAGAATCTATCCCGGCGGTAAGACCAGTCTGCCGCTCTCTTGACAATAACCCCTTGTACTTGGCAGTGGTGACCAGAGCTTCCATCCTCGTCAAAAGCGTCTCGGCCGTCGTCCTCTCTGTGAAAGAATAGCTAAGAACCGGTATCGAGGAGTTCTCGTGAATGTACTTTCTGATTTCGCTTCTCACGATAGCGCCTTCGGCACATCTAAAACAGGTGGCAACGAAGACGGCGTCTGCAATATCTGGGTTTTCCACGATCCTTGTAGCCCTTGCCATCGCCAGATTGAGATCTCCACTGGCAACCTCGATGCCGAACCTCTTTTCGACATCTTGGACGTCTTCCAGCGAGACTTCGGGATAGATCAGTTCAGCACCCACCGAATCTACGGCCTTCTGAAGTTCGGTTTGAACTCCACTGTACTCCGACCCGCAAGAAAGCTGTGCTATCCGGATCACTTCAATCCCTCCAGAAACTGACGTATCTTGTGAACGAACCTTTTGGCTTCAGCGTCGTCCGTTGGATAATCGAGCTCCAAAATGGGTATGCGTTTGGTCCGGAGCAAAAACCGGGTTAGTTCGTTGGTTCTCGCACAGCCCGTGCATCCTAAAGTGCAACTGTTACCCTTAATGACGATGGCTGCGTTTGCCTCTTCTATCATCGGCCCAAAAAGTGCCATTCTGCCCCTGACGCCCGAAGGGACGTCGACTGCAGCGTACTTCAATCCTTTCTTTGGATCTTCAGGAGTCATGTTCAAGGGAGGCGAGTCGAGACCTATCGTGTTAACCTTCTTCCGGACCTCCTTGGAGACCACAAGCGCCTCGTGTCCCATCCTCTCCACGAGGTCTGCCAGGATCATGCTGGTTGGAGGATATACCATAACTTTAACCATGAACCAACCTCAGGAAAATTCTTCTTTTATAAGTTCTTCAATCCGCTCTACGCTCGGCCGCTTCTTCTCTTCGGGAACCGAGATTTCCTCATCCAGTTCGTCAGAGGCGAGACCCTGTGATATTAAGGGCAAAATCTTGGATTCATACTCTATCATGTAAAACCCAGGCCTTGCACCACCGCCTCGATAACCCCTGCACCGTCGAGAATCACCTGGAGGAAACCCTCTGTCCTTGATGAAGATGTTGTTGGGGTCGATCGCCCGGATCTCATTCACAGTCTCTTTGATGTCGTCTTCCTCTCCGTCGATGATGACGCCAAAACAGGTCTCTTTAATGTTGATTTCATGACCCGATTCGTATATCTTCATGGCTATGTCGGAAGGGAGAACGTCGGAATCCTGAGACGTCACCACGTACTTGGTAACCCTCATTCTATCGCACCTCCAGAACGTAGACGGTCTCGCCCTCCTCGATCTCTTTGAGCTTGTCCAAGTCGAGAATGCGACCTACGATGTTGGTTGCCAGGAACTTTTCTCCAGAGGGCCCATATTTGACGTCGTCCACCAGCTTGACGCCCACAAGACCTGCGTTCCTGGCAGCTTGGTTCGTCACACCTATTTCGCCTGCTTTTACAATCTCGGTGGGCTTGTTTTCCGGCAAAATTTCCTTGTAGCTGGTGGCATCGATCGCCGGCTTGAAGAGAACTGTATTCTCGTAGACAAAAAAGACGGGAAGAGGACCTACTGGCTTTTCTTTTAGTCCTACCACGTGTCTGAAGTAGTCGAGTGACTTGGGCGCAAAGTCGTCATAGAGTTCTATGGCTATGAGACCTTTTTCAGGAACCGATTTCAGCTTGACAGTTCCTTTTTTCAAGATCTGCATTGTGGTGGCAGGATCTTGCCCCACAATGACTGCATTCTCTCCCTCGTAGCCGTCTACTTCTACTTTGATGCCCCTCTCTTCGCTGATCTTCATCGCTTCGTCCAGGGAAAGGCCCATCAGCATGATCCTCTCGGGTTTGACCTGGACCTGAATTTTCTGGCCGGGCTCTGCAAGCTTGACCAGATCCATTCCAGATGTCACCTTGCCGACCACGGAATGGCCAGGCGTAGACGTGCGGTCTGCTTTGTAGATGAAGATCTTGCCCAAGCCTCTACCAATCGTTCTTATGGTGACGGCACCCTCGACTCGAGGCTCGCGTTTTTCGAACTCGATTCGTTCGGTTTTCAAGAGGTCGGTGGACAGATAGGTGCTAGATACGGCATCGACGCCGAAAGTACCGTCTCGCGTGGCAGCAAGGAAAAACTCCGCCCCCAAAGGCGCATCCTCAATCAGTTCCACCACAATCTTGGAGAATATCTCCATTCCATCGCTTAAGGGAAGAGACAGATCCTGCGTGCTCATGTTGTCGGTGAGGTCCTGCCACTCCACGATGGGTTCTGCTTTTAGTATCTTGTCCCCTTTTTCCAGTCGGCCGATGACGTCTTTGCCACCCACAACGGTTGCAAAGACGCCTCTGTTGACCCCTGGGACCCCATAAGCAGCCGTATGTCTTTTTCTGACCAAGATGAGTTGTCCTTTATCCGCTTCAAAGCCGCTGGTACCAAGGACTACTTCCCATCGATCGTATTCGTGCTCTTGCCTGGTTGGTTTTATGGAGGTGGAAAACGGCCCGAAGGCCACCGCACCGCCATCGCTCCATCTGGCCTCGAGGTTGACGACCTTGTCTACAAACTGATGCCAACTTTTCTGGATCTCAGTATCCAGTAGATCCACCCTGAGCTTGCCGTTGGTGGTGTTCAGCCAGTAGAAGCTAGTCTCCCTTGCTTTCTCCCCCCTGCCTTTGACCACCCCAATTATGGCTCCTTCAAGTGGAACTATACCTGCGGCGTCGAGAGCGTCTTTCAAGGTTGCGCCGTCTTCGAGGTCGATGTCCTCTCCATCCACAAAAACCTTCAAGTTAACTCCCCAAAAACATCTCCTTCTCTTCTTCTTTGGTGATCAGAGAGAGTACCTCTTCGGGCGTTCCCACATGCACGAGCTTGCCATTTCGCATAAGTGCCGCCCTGTCGCAGACATCGTTTACGAAATCCATGTCGTGGCTCACTATGATGAAGGTCTCGCCCAGTTCCTCCCTTGCATTGAGAATTGACTTGGAAACATCTCTTTTGGTGATGAGGTCCATTGTTCCCGTGGGCTCGTCCAAGACCACGATCCTGGGCTCTTTGATCAGAACCTGGGCCATGGCAACCCTGTGACGCTCACCCTCACTGAGCTCGTCGGGATCTTTGGCAATTACCCTCTTTGCTTCTTCTTCTTCGAAGCCTACCGTTGTGAGGGTATGGATCGCCTTTCTTTCTGCAAGCTCGAAGGGAAGTGCCAATCCGATGGACTCGGTGAGGTTGTCGATCACGCTTCTGTAGGGGTATAGCGCGTATTCCTGGTGGAGCATTCCCATGTATTTAGTTGCTCTGCCTTTGTGATCTGCGCCGGGAACCGTCATGTCCACCCACTCGTCACCGACCTTGCACCATATGCCGCCAGCAGTTGGCGGGATAATCCCGTTCAGGATCTTAGACAAAGTGGTCTTGCCAGCACCGCTCGTCCCCACCAATCCGAATATCTCGCCTTCTTTGATCTCCAAAGATACGTTATCGACAGCCCTTACAACACCTCGATCGATACTGATGTACCGTTTGGCGATCTCTCTGGTCCGAATTATGGGGGCTCCAGCTTTAGACCTCTTTCTCTCGACCATCTTGCCTGCCGTGGAGATGAAGCTCTCTGAGACCTCAGAGGGATCTCCTATGGCCGCGATCTTCCCATGATCGAGCAAAACTGCACGGTCGGTCAGCTCTACCATGACTTCTGGCCAGTGGCTGGTGATGACCATGGTCATGTTGAAGTCATTTACCGCCCGCTTGATGCTTTTATGGACCACGTCTGCAGTGACTGGATCCAACGTCCCTGAAGGCTCGTCTGCAAGAAGCATCATCGGCGATTTTGCAAGCTGACGCGCAAGGACAACTCGCTGTTTTTCGCCGCCGCTCAGCTCTCTTGCCACGTGCATCATCCTGTGAGACATGTTAACCTCATCAAGAAGATCTGCCGCACGATGGACGCTAATCTCGCCGCCGCTAGATTCTTCCACGGCACGCATGACGTTCACTATCACCCTTTCGTCCCCGTAGAGGGCGAAAGTTCTCTGGAGCATGATGGCAATTCTTCGAGAGACTTCACGTCTCTTCGAATCGGTCATCCCCAAATTGACAAAATCAGCATCGAACGCTTCCAAAGTTCCGCCGCACTTGCACGTTGATCCCACCTTACTTGGCGGCTCGACGTGACCGCATTCTTTGCATTTTGCCACGTGGTAGATCACGCTCCCACTCATGTCCTCGAAAAGCTCGACCCCTCGAAGAACGTGCATTAGAACGCTCTTTCCAGAACCGCTCCTCCCTAGGATGCCTAATGATTCGCCTTCTTCGATCTCCAAATTGATATGGCTCAGCGCCTCAGCATCTCCAAACGTCACCGTCAAGTCCCGGATTTCGATAAACGGTGTCAAATTATCTCGCCTCGTTTTAGTAATTAGTCACGGTCTAAAGCCATCCCCCAATTTAAGTTTATCCGAGATGGTTCTGTCTGAGGTATTCGTCCTATATGACCAATTTCAGTCATGGTTTTCTCGCTTAATCGGGGTTCATGTCATATGTTGACGAAAAAATCTTCCAATTTGATGCAAGATTATTTCGCCAATGCCCTGCCTAAAGCAAGATTTAAAAAGATGGATTCATCCTTCTGCCGCTTTCTTCAGTAAGAAATCTTTATTCAGATATGCCTCATGAGCACTTTCGAGACATTCCTTGCATACGTGAAAAACGGTATCTTTTGGACCGTGAATGGTGGCCTGTTTGGCTTTTACTGGCAAAGTCTCCTTGTCTACACCACATATTTGACACTTCATCTCAGTCACCTCTTCTCAATCTGCTTTTCGTCGTTATAAACATTTCCGCTCAGAGACGGGCTCCATCTTCTATAGAGATCGTGATTTGCCCCCATCAAATCTAGTGCCCTTCCCACCACCGAGTCCACTATCTCATCCAGATTTTGGGGTCTGGAGTAGAATCCTGGACAGGGGGGGAGGATCACACCTCCTGCCTCGGTCACCTTGACCATGTTATTCAGGTGAATGAGGCATAGTGGCGATTCTCGGGGCACCAGAATGAGCCTCCGCCTCTCTTTGAGGCATACGTCTGCAGCTCTGGTGATAAGGGTATCGGTAAAGCCATTTGCGATTCCTGCCAAGGTTTTCATGCTGCAAGGTGCTACCACCATAGCTCTGAAGAGATACGACCCACTGGCGACTGGAGCGGTGAAGTCTTTGGTTGAATGGACATAACTTGCCATAGCTTCAACCTCTGATGCGGTTTTGTCTGTCTCGATCTCTATTATTTTGCGGGCCGAATCGGTCATTACTAGATGGGTCGTCCATCCCATCTCGGACAAGACTTCAAGCAGCCTCATCCCATAAATGACACCGGAAGCACCGCTGATCCCGATCACAACTTCGAAAGGCACCTCTGCTTCCAAAGGCGTCTTTTTTTTCCTGCCACTTTGCCCCCGTTCCTCGTTTTCTTCCAAACTTGCTCTCATTGCCAAAAACCCCTTCACACGTTTTCGTTTCACCCAAACTCTGCAATTTTTCCCTCTGCAATTCTTCCATATTTGGCCCGTTCTTTGGCCCTTTAGGTTAAGAGAACCAGTTAGGTCATACTATAGTGTTTAACGATACCTTTCAGACAAATCTCAAGCTCGCAAGAGTTTGAGATTTTGGCCTATTCGTATCGTTAAGCACTAATCTTTCGAGAACCAATTAGTTTCATCTAATTGGTTCTCGACTATAACGTCGTGTGTGGGCCGGTGGCTCGTGGAATTTTGTCTGTAACTTGTCTGGAACCCGTATGCAACTCATCTAGAGCGCTTGTCTGGAACGTGTCTATCAAACGCCTTATTGACCTGACTTTGAACCTGCACGTTTCTTCTCAAGCCTCGTCAAGGTGGCCGAGACCAAAAGGGGCAGATTGATGGTGGCATCACCATAGACGGTCACCTGTTTTGCTTCAGGTGATATCTTTCCCCAAGAAATTGCCTCTGAAAGGGTGGCTCCTGAAAGGCCGCCAGGTTCTGGATGATCAGTGGTAATCTGGATTGCAAGGTCGAAGCTGTTGGGCGTGACCAACATTGACTGTAGTGCAAAATTCTTGGGAACGCCACCACCGATCATCATTATTCCTGCCTGCGTCGTCCCATAACATATCTCCACCAGTTCGTCAAGGTCGCTAAAGGCGTCCACAGAAAGTTTTCCAGACTGCCTCTTAAGCCAGGCCTGGAGCCCTATCATTGAGTCTGAAAGGGCCGGGCAGAACACGGGAACGTCGCAGTCATAGGCCGATCTCAAGATAGATTTTGGATCCTCAAGTTGTGATCCCAAGATCTTGAGAAACTCGGTCCCGGTGAAAGGTCCCGGCCCCTCTGGCAGGATATTTTGGAGCAGCTCTTCGAAATTGATGAAATCGTCATCTCCCACGTAGACGTCGTATATCCTGCTCATGCCTTCGTCCCTCAGATCTGCATCAGAAACTTCTGGGTCGCCCATCATGTGATGGCTAAAGCACTCGATAATGTCGTGAACCAGGTTGGCACCAGTCGTTACGAGAACGTCGATGTGCCCTTCCCTGATCAGACCAGAAACTACGTTTCTCATGCCCGCAGGTACCATCGCGCCAGCCAAGGTAAAAAATTTGGTATATTCTCCAGACAACATCTCTTCGTATATATTTGCGGCCACAGAGAGCCGTCTTGCTCCAAAGCCGCAGTGCTCCATCAACGTGACCAATTGGTCGGTTTCCATCCTCGGTTCGATCTCCATCTGATGTATATGATCCATCGATTCACCCGAATAATCTTGTTTTGGTCTAATTTTGATGAAAAACATCTTTACGCGGTCGCTGCGATGCGAATATGGATTCTCATAAACCTTTTATACCAGTACCTTGTGTTTAGCTCTTACGGCTAACGGAGGTAAGAAATGAGCGGCGAAGCGGTGGAATACTATATTCCCATTATTATGTTCTTGATAATTGGGGCACTTGTGCCAATAGGCGCCCTGATTGCCGTGAAGATCATATCACCTCTGAATCCAACCTTCCGGAAGCAATCGACTTATGAGGGCGGTCTAAGTCCAATACGTGATGCGTTGATCCAATACAACGTTCAATATTATCTTTTTGCGATCGTCTTCGTAATCTTTGATGTTGAGGTTCTATTTCTCTATCCTTGGATCTACATCTACGCTTCCGAAGCCATTCCCACATTGGGAGGGGTGAGCATAGCAGTTATAGACATGCTGATCTTCATAGTCGTGTTGTTGATCGGGTTGCTCTATGCCATTAAGAAGGAGGCGTTGCGTTGGGTATAAGCGATGTCATACCGATACCTGTCGCGATAGATGAGGAGCTGGAGAAGTGGACAATCTGGGGTAGACCTCTAACCGACATCTGGTTCACTACCGTTGAGAAGATCCACGAGATCATCGATATGGGGCCTATCAAGAACGTCCTTAATTGGGGTAGGAAGAATTCACTCTGGTTTTTAATGCAGCCTATGGGATGCTGTGGTGTGGAGATGCTGGTCTTCGGCTGTCCACCTTACGATTGTGATCGGTTCGGCATCTTCCCTCGTGGCACTCCGAGACAGGCTGACGTCATGATCATTAGCGGATACATTACCAGGAAGTATCTGCCTGCGATCAAGAACCTTTGGGAACAGATGACGGAGCCAAAATGGGTCATGTCAATAGGCGAATGTGCCATATCTGGTGGCCCCTTCTACGACTCCTACAATATCATAAACAGTGTCAATAAGTTCTTCCCCATAGACGTCTACGTCCCAGGTTGCCCCCCCAGACCTGAAAAATTCATTGAAGGGTTCAGAGCGCTCCAGGAGAAGATCAAGCAACGTGAGGACCTGAGAGGCTATTAGAGGAGGATTCGTCATTGACAACTGCAAATGATGTCTTGAACGCCCTGGAGTCTGCTTTTCCGGGAGCGATTCAAGATGCTAAGGTAAAGTTTGAGCGGCAACTCTGGGCAACGGTCAAGCCTGACAAGATCGTGGACGTCTGCAAGTACCTCACGAACAATCACGATTTCGACCATTACTCTGGCGCTGCAGGCGTGGACCGGATAGATGAGGGCCTCTTTGAGGTTACCGAGATGTTGGCAAGCCACGGCGCTCACCAAGTGGTGGCGCTCTTGAAGGTTCAGACTCCTCGGGACAAACCATCGGTAAAGTCCCTGACCGGACTATACTGGAACGCCAACTGGTATGAGCGCGAGATCTGGGAGATGCTGGGGATCAACTTCGAGGGTCACCCCGAACTCTATCCGCTCTTGCTCACTGACGGGCTGATGGGTGCCTGGCCATGGAGAAAGGACTTCAAGGGTTACCCTGACTACACCACCGGCGAAAGAGCCGTTGAGATGCTCAGCTCAGATGGCTACTCCGAGTACAAGATCGGCCCCATGGACGCGGAGGTCGAATCCGGAGCTTATCCATACGAGAAGCCCGAATACCCGACCTTCAGGGAACGAGAAGAGGCCGAGATAAAGAGCGAGTCCGAGATGATCTTCCACATGGGACCACAGCACGCCGTAGTTCCTGGACCGTTCTTGTTGGACTTGCTAGTAGACGGTGAAAGAGTCAGGAAGGCATTCTTGGACATCGGATACATCCACAAGGGCATCGAGAAGATCATGGAGAACAGGACATATATGCAGGGCATTCCCATAACCGACAGGCTCTGTTATATGGCCGCCCTCAGCAACAACGAGTCCTATTGTGGTTCTGTAGAGAGGCTCCTGGGCATCGAGGCTCCAGAGAGAGCTCAGTACATCAGGGTAATCACCCAAGAGCTATCCAGGATTCAGAGCCATCTTCTCGGCACGGCCGAGTTTTTGACCCTCATCGCAAGTGCAGTCTACAGTCCATTCTTGTACATGATCATCGATCGAGAGGACGTCCTCACGCTCATCGAGAGCGTGACTGGTGCCAGGATCAACCACAGCTTCGTCAGGTTTGGCGGCGTCCGAAACGACCTTCCCGACGGCTTTGCAGAGAAGACAAAACCGGTCCTGAAGATGGTCAGGGAAAAGACTGAGGAGTACAAGGAACTCTTCCTTTCAGACAGCATCTATCGCAAGAGGATGGAAGGCATAGGAGTCTTGTCACCATCAGAAGCCAGAAGGCTGGGCGTTTCCGGTCCGCCGCTGAGAGCATCCGACACGTCTTATGACATGAGACGAGAAGATCCATACTTGCTCTACAAGGACCTTGACTTCGATGTGATCACCAGGAAAGAAGGCGACTCCAAAGCCAGGGTCGAGGTGAGGCTGGACGAGATTCTCGAAAGCTGCTACATAATAGAGCAGTGTCTGGATCAGATCCCTGAAGGATCTATACAAGAGAAGCTGCCAAAGAGGATCAAGCCAGAACCCGGTGAGGCCTACTATCGTGTGGAAGATCCGCGTGGCGAGATGGGGTTCTTCGTGGTGAGCGACGGATCCGACAAGCCTGTCAAGGTGAAAGCCCGGGGCCCAGTGTACGCCTACTTCCAGGCGCTTCCGCCGTTGTTGGAAGGGGTCTACATAGCAGACGTGGTCGCCATCGCTGGCAGCATGGACAGCTGCACCAGCGAGGTGGACAGGTAGGAGGGAACGAGTTTGGTATTTTCTGCAATCACTGAATTTGCAGCCCAAGAGCCCAAGTTATACGCATTCATGCTAGGACTCGTTGGCGCTGCCATCCTCGCTTCGGTCATCAACGTAGCCGCAATGGCGGTGGTCTGGCTGGAGAGGAAGGTAATGGGTGACCTTCAGGCTAGGTACGGCCCCAACAGGGTCGGTGGCCGGTGGGGGATTCTCCAATTAGGCGCTGACGCCATCAAGCTCTTCACCAAGGAAGATATAATTCCGAGAGGTGCGGACAGACCCGTCTACGTCTGGGCTCCAATTATTGCCAGCGCAACCACGATGTTAGTTGCTGCAGCCATACCCTTTGGTGCAGTGAACATCGGAGGTAAAGAGATCCCATTGGTAGTGGCCAACATGGACATCAGCGCCTTCTACGTAGAAGCGGTGTTGAGCATCATGGCCATAGCTGCTTTCATGGCTGGCTGGTCTTCGAACAACAAGTACTCGATGCTGGGAGCTTTCAGAGGCGTGGCCAGGATGATCTCTTATGAGGTTCCAATGGGAATCTGCGTGATCAGCGTTGCTATAATGGCTCACAGTTTGAACCTGGTCGAGATCGTCCAGTCCCAGACCATCTGGTATGCCGTTGCTCAACCTCTTGGTTTCGTAATCTTCACCATTGCCCTGATCACAGACTTGGGCCGAATGCCCTTCGATCAGTCAGAAGGTGAAGAAGAGATCGTAGCCGGTTACGTCACCGAGTACGGTGGAATCAGGTTCGGCCTTCTCTACTTCCAGGAATACAACAGCATGCTTCTGGGTTCTATCCTGCTCGTGCTTCTTTACCTGGGCGGCTGGAACGGTCCGACCATCCCTGTGATATCTTTCATATCACCCATGGTCTGGTTCCTGATGAAAGTGCTCATTGTGCTGGTTTCTTTGATATGGATCAGGGTATCTCTGGTGAGGTTCAGGATCGATCAGGTTACGGACCTGGGTTGGAAATGGATGTTGCCCCTTTCCATGGTGAACTTGGCATGGGCCGTGGCCGTAGGTCTGTACTTCGCATGAGGTGATGATCAAATGGTGCTTAAAAACCTCAAAATGACCTTCAAACGCGCTTTCACCGGCGTTGAGGTCACTCGTCTCTATCCAGAAAAGATCATGGACCTTCCGGACGCAGAAAGAGGCCTTCACGAGCTGGATATCAGAGAATGCATTGGCTGCGGTGCCTGCGCCAGAATCTGTCCTAACGACTGCATCGAACTTGTGCCTTACAAGAGCGGAAACCCGCTCAAGAACAAGAAGATGAAGTATCCACAGATCGACTATGGCCGGTGTATGTTCTGCGGCCTCTGCGTCGACGATTGTCCCAAATCTTGCTTGGTCATGACAAAGAAGTTCGAGATTTCGAGCTGGAACAGAGAAGGCCTTGTTTACGGTCCAGAGGACATAGCGGTCGGCAAATATTCCGATGAGGAAGTAGCAAAGCTGACTGAAGAAGCGAAGGCGAAAGAAGCAGAGAAGAAGAAGAAAGCCGCAGCTGCTGCCAAGGCAAAGAAGGAAAAGGCGGCTAAAGCCAAAGCCGCCAAAGAAAAAGAAGGCTCTGGTGAAACGGCTGCCAAAGAGACGAAGGCCGAATGAAGGTCCAGAGAGTCTTTAGAAGGTGATTTCCAATGGTGGATTTGGCTTCAATTAATTTAGCTCAACTTTACGACATAAGGTTCCTCATAGAGCTGGGGGTCTTCTCCTTGTTTGCGGTGATAATTCTCGGCCTCTCTATCCTCACAGTCTACTCCAGAAACATAGTACACAGCGCGTTCTATCTTCTGGGATGCTTCGCTGCTGTGGCTGTGTTGTACATATCTTTGAACGCCACTTTCGTAGGAGTGGCTCAGATCCTGGTGTACATCGGAGCGGTTGGAGTGCTGATACTCTTCGCAATAATGCTCACGAGAAGGACACTTATGGAGGAATCCCATGGTTAAAGTGAAAACAACGATCTTAATGCTGATATTTTTGGCAACAATGATCGTTTTCCTCGCAGCGACACCATGGGGCGGTGAGAAGAGTTCGTATAGCTTCGAGCCTAGAGAAGGGGCACGAATGCCTGAAAGCGGGATAGGTGATATCGGCATTGAGATATTTACGATCTATCTCTTCCCCTTTGAGGTGCTCGCCCTGGTTCTTCTGGCCGCTCTGATAGGTGCGGTATACATCGCAAGGAAGGAGATAGCCGGATGATGGCTAGGAGGGAGGAAAACAGATGGTTCCGCTAGTGCTTTACGTGCTGCTCGCGTCTGCGATGTTTACCATCGGCCTTTATGGCCTTATGACGCAGCGGAACGGTATTAAACTGATGATGTGCGTGGAGATCCTGCTCAACAGTGCCAACATAAATTTGGTGGCGTTCTCTTCATACCTGCCAAACCAAAACGGCCAGGTCTTTGCTTTGTTCTCTATAGCATTGGCCGCTGCCGAAGCTGGTGTAGGGTTTGCCATACTAATCACGCTGTACAGGTTGTATGGAACCATAGAACTGGACAACATCAATTCACTGAGGTGGTAAAGAGATGTACTCTGATTACGCCTATTTGATCGTGGCCTTGCCAATACTGGCCTTCGTGCTCACGATCTTCCTCGGTTGGCATCTGCCAAAAGGTGGCGGATTCTTCACAGTTCTGGCGACGTTCGCAGGTTTCATACTTTCGTTTGGGATCTTGAGAGAGATTTATCCCACGAACATTATAGTGCATCAATCGACTCATTGGTTTGCCAATTTCAACGTTGGTATCCTGATAGACCCGCTAGCCATCGTGATGCTTCTGATGGTGACGTTCGTCTGTACGATGATTCACACTTATGCGCTGGGATACATGGACGGCGACCCGGGACTGGCGAGGTATTTCGCCGAAGCGGGTCTTTTCACCGCAGCGATGCTGGGTCTTGTGTACGCAGACAATCTTCTGCAGCTCTTCATATTCTGGGAGCTTGTGGGTCTTTGTTCTTACCTGCTTATCGGATTCTGGTACAGAAAGCCCTCGGCAGCATCTGCAGCCAAGAAAGCCTTCTTGGTGACCAGGGTCGGAGATGTCATGTTCCTGGCGGGAATCGTGTTGCTTTATACCAACATGATGAGAATCGGCCTGCCCGAAGGAACTTATGTACTCCAATTCCAGACGATTTACGATAATCTTGTCAATATTCCACCTGATCAGTTAACTTGGATTGCGCTCCTGCTCTTTGGTGGGGCCGTGGGTAAATCAGGTCAGTTCCCGCTGCACGTGTGGCTTCCTGACGCCATGGAAGGTCCGACCACGGTTTCGGCAATGATACATGCTGCCACCATGGTTACCGCTGGTGTTTACCTGGTCGCAAGGATGTTTCCGCTCTTTTACGCAGCGCCTCACGCTCTGACCGTCGTTGCATTGATCGGCGCGTTTACTGCGCTTTTCGCAGCCACGATGGGCATAGTGATGTTCGATATCAAGAGGGTTCTTGCGTACTCCACAGTGAGCCAGCTTGGATACATGATGGCGGGTCTTGGAGTTGGAGCTGCAGTCGGCGCCGGTGCTGTTGGCGTTGGCATGTTCCACTTGATCGGTCACTCTTTCTTCAAAGCGCTCCTTTTCCTTTGTGCCGGTAGCGTGATTCACGCCGTAGGCACCAACGACATGCGAGAGATGGGTGGCGTTCTGAAGTCCATGAAGTGGACCAGCCTGACAATGCTTGCAGGTTCCCTGACCCTTGTGGGATTCCCACTGACTACGGGATTCTTCAGCAAAGAGGAGATCATCGTTAAAGCGTTTGAATACGGTACGCTAGGAAACGGTTGGCTTCCGTACATATTCGTCCTCGTGGCAGTACTCCTGACAGCCATTTACACATTCAGGCTGTGGTTCCTGACTTTCGATGGAGAGCCACGGAGCGATTATCACAAACATGAATCGCCTTGGGTCATGCTAGGTCCGTTGGTGATTCTCGCGCTCTTCGCACTCTTCATGGGTGTGGGACTGAACGTAGGTCAAGATGAGAATCCGTTCTACACTTACGTTGGTAACAACTTCGATCACTACGGTGTTGATTTCGAAGAGCTCGCCGTTGTGGGTGGTCACCAAGTCGTGCACGAAGCTGAGGCACATGGTGAAAGCGGAGAATCTCACGGCATATTCCACACAATCATCCACCTTCTGCCCATCGTGTTCGGTGTGGGTGGTATATTGATCGCGGCTTTGTTCTACTCGCGTTGGAAGCGGTTTGACTCGAGCATGATCACCACGGAAAGAGACCCTCTGCGTCATCTTCTTCTCAAGAGGTACTACCAGAACGAGATCTACACGCTCTGGTTTGCCGAGAAAGTGGTCTACGGTTTGTCTCTTCTGTTTAACATGATCGATCTCAAGGTAGTGGACGGAACAGTAAACAAGATAAGCGAGCTGCTTGTCGGGTTCGGAGGATCTGTCCGCAAGTTGCAGACCGGAATGATACAGAACTACATTACTGCCATCGTGTTAGGACTTGCAGTGCTTCTGATACTGATTCAACTGACAATCATGGAGGTGGCGATATGATCTCGAACGCCATATCGTTGATGATCGCCATACCGCTGATTGCAGCCGTAGTTGCTTTATTCGCCGGAAAGGCGGCGAAATATGTGGCTTTGATCGGGTCTTTGGTCCCGCTTGTAATATCGCTGCAGATGTTCCAGGCGTTCGAAAATAAGGCTAACGTGATGCAGTTCGTGGAAAGCTACGATTGGGTTCCCTCGATCGGCGTGAAATATACAGTCGGCGTCGACGGTATAGGGCTACCTTTGGTATTGCTCTCTACGATCGTGAGCGTTATGGTGGTAATCTACTCCTGGGGCGAGAGCAAAAGGGCAAACCAGTTCTTCGCTCTGTTGCTCCTGAACGAAGTTGGCATCCTTGGCGTATTTACTGCGCTGGACTTCTTCTTGTTCTACATCTACTGGGAAGTAGTTCTTCTCCCCATGTTCTTCCTCATAGGCGTGTGGGGTGGACCGAGGAAGGATTATGCTGCCATCAAGTTCTTTATCTACACTCACGTGGCAAGTTTGATAATGCTGCTTTCCATATTCGCGCTCTACTTCAGCTACTCTGCGTCTACAGGTGTTCGAACTTTCGACATGTTGACTCTCATCCAGGCAACTGGAGACTCGGCAATATTCTCGCCGATGCTGATGAACGTGCTGTTCTTTGGCTTGCTCTTCGGGTTCCTGGTGAAGATGCCTGCAGTGCCATTCCACACTTGGCTTCCGGACGCCCATGTTGAAGCGCCGACCGCCGGTAGCGTGCTGCTGGCAGCGCTCCTCCTGAAGATGGGTGGATACGGTCTCTTTAGGATAATTGTACCGATGCTGCCCAACGTATCAGACAAATACATAATCTTGATGGCGATAATCGGAGTTGTGAGCATCGTCTACGGAGGTTTCCTGGCATTGGCCCAAAAGGACCTCAAAAAGATGGTTGCTTACTCCAGTGTGAGCCACATGGGATTCGTCCTATTGGGTGCTGGTGCTTTCACATGGCTCTCTGTTCAGGGAGCGATGTTCCAGCAGTTCTCTCACGGGCTCATCACTTGCGTTCTCTTCATGAGCGCGGGTACCATCCAGCACACCGCTGGAACCAGAGTCATCGCCGAGCTTGGTGGACTGGCTGACAGGATGCCCAAGTTCACGGTACTGATGTTAGCCGGTTTCATGGCATCTCTCGGGTTGCCTGGAATGTGCGGTTTCGTTGCCGAAGTTTCAGTGCTTGCAGGCGCTTATGAGCCTCTTCCGATCTACGTTCTGATAGTGATCTTCGGCAGCATTGTTGTGACTGCAGGTTACCACTTGTGGGCCATGCAGAAGGTCATGTTTGGACCTATCCTGAAGAAATACCTGGATTTGAAAGATCCTCATTCCTATGAACTGCTTTCCATGAGCATACTGATAGTGCTCATAATCTACTTCGGCGTCCAGCCCGCGCTCGTTACGGATATAATGGGCGTTGCAGCAGATCAGGTGATGGGACCGGTCATGACCCTAGAACAGATGGGGGTGATCTGAAGTGACTCTCGGATTCGCTGATTATCTGTCTCTGCTCGGTGCAGAGGCGTTGCTCACGGGATTGGCACTGCTGATGATCCTTGTGGGGGTCTTCCTCAAGAACAAAAACTTGATGGGATACTTGAGCCTGGCAGGGCTTGCAATATCGGTATTCCTGGTGATGGGGGTCGACATGACGAAAGGTGCTATTTTCTACGGCACCGTTCTGGTCGATCCGATGTCCCAGTTCTTCAAACTGATCTTCGTAGCGGTATCTTTCATCGTGGTAATCGCAGGGTTGAGCCGGTACAAAGACCATCCTGCTCAGGATGAGTTTTACGTATTGCTCCTGTTCGCCACTGTGGGTATGATGGTGGTCGCCAGCGCCGTGGATCTGGTCACGCTCTTCATAGGTTTCGAGCTGGCCAGCTTGTCTACTTACGCCATGGCTGGTTTCGACAAGACAAAGGAGAATCTTGAGGCTGCGATAAAGTACTTCATCTTTGGATCGGTCTCGTCGGCTTTTATGTTGTTTGGGTTCTCGCTCCTCTACGGCCTTTCTGGCACCACTAAGATCGCCGAGATCGCCAACGTAGCGTTGGTGGACATGGGTCCTGCAACCCTGGTTGCGCTTCTATTCGTGATCGCAGGATTCGGGTTCAAGATGGCCTTGGTGCCATTCCACATGTGGGCTCCTGACACTTACACCGGCGCGCCTACAATTGTGGCGGCGTTCCTGGCTGCAGGATCCAAGAAGATGGGCTTTGTGGCCGCGTTCAGGGTCATTTTGGTCGCGTTGGTTGCACTCCGCATGGAGTGGTTCACGGCTTTCGCAATCCTTGTAGCCATCACCATGACGCTGGGTAACTTGGGTGCCATCTGGCAAAACAACGTCAAGAGGATTCTTGCCTATTCAAGTGTGGCTTATGCCGGATACATCTCCATAGCCTTCGTGGTAATTGGAGCGCCATTGAGCGAAATGGCCGATGCCAAGGGCATCCCATTGATAGATGTTGAAGGCATTCCCGTGCCAATCTTCGGGTTGGCGGCAGGTTTGTTCCTCATCCTGGCACACGCTTTCATGAAGACTGGAGCATTCATCTCTGCTGCAGTAGTGGAAGACATGGCCCAGAAAGAGGGCAAGGAAAACCCCAACGACATCGAGAATTACGCAGGTCTGGGACAAAGAGCGCCCATAACTGCGTTCTGTATGCTGATATTCATATTCTCACTGTCGGGAATACCCATAACTGCGGGATTCGTGGGCAAGTTCCTGGTCTTCGGGTCTGCCGTGCAAGCAGGTTTGATCTGGTTGGCTGTGCTGGCGGTTCTCAACAGCGCTCTTTCGCTGTACTATTATCTGAGGATCATCATGTACATGTACATCAAAGAGCCTGCAGGCAGCAAGATCGCCGAGCCTAAGGGTTACGTTGTAGCTCAACTCGTGGCTATGTTGGCAGTCATAGGGATTGCCATCTACTCGGAGACGTTCTTCCAGTTTGCCCAAAGAGCAGCAGAAGGGCTGCTCTGAACCCTTTTTATTTCTTTTTTTGGCAGTCGTCGTTGTTTTGTTCTTGTGTTCTGATGCTAATTGACGCTAATTTTTGGCGGATAAAATAGCTTTTGCAATTTTTGGGCGCCAGTTTCGGCCGGATCGTGCCTATTGATGCGACCATCAACTACAAAATGTTTTGGCATTAGTGGCAACTCATCCATATATCGCCATATGGCGATGTGATTATATGTCTGCTACTCACTTTATGTTTTCGGTATAATGAGACAACCGGTTACAGACTTGAGAGTCAAGATCCTAAGCGCCCTTTCAGATCCCACCCGGCTGGAGATCGTGGAGTTCCTTGGCCAGGAAGAGCGGTGTGTCTGCGAGATCATTCCCGCGTTTGGTCGGTCACAATCTACCATATCCAAGCACCTTTCCATACTTCATGAAGCGGGGATTTTGGCGAGGCGAACCGATGGCAAACGGACTCTCTACAAGGTGAAGAACCAAAAGATATTCGACCTTCTCAAAGCGGTGGACTCTCTGGCTCTGGATCAGATTTATGAGCTGAAACTGGCTGAAAAGATGCTGATAAAATCTGTCGGATGATCGAAAATAACTGATAATAGGTGAAATTGCTTATGGATTTTGTAATGGGATTCTTATTGTTAATCCTAACGGGAATCGCTGTGGGCTTTGCTGGAGGTCTTTTAGGGGTTGGGGGCTGCTTCATCATGGCTCCTGTCCAGATATGGATATTCACGTCTTTGGGAGTACCTTTAGACATCGCAGTAAAACAGGCATTTGGCACAAACTTGTTGGTCGTGATACCCACAGCGATGAGCAGTGCGTGGGGGCACAGCAAGAGAGATGCAGTCCTCTGGAAAGCAGGTATTACTCTTGGTTTAGTTGGAGCCATAGGAGCTGTTATTGGTGCAACTATCGCCACGACCTATCTCTCTGGAGCTGCCCTAAAGATTATCTTCGGTGTGGCCATTCTTCTCAGCGGCATTAGAATGCTCACCGCAAAACCGATCAAGACCAAAAAGGACCCGATCGACAATCCACGGACACTGGTCGCGTGGGCCCTTCCGTTGGGTATACTTACAGGGATAATCGGCATCGGCGGTGGCATACTCATGATTCCAGTAATGATCTTGGCTTTGAGATTCAAGATGCATAACGCAGTGGGAACCTCAACAGCGATGATGATCTTTACTGCCATCGGCGGTGCTACAGGATATGTACTGAACGGTCTTCAAATTCCTGATTTGCCTGCCTATTCTGTTGGTTATGTAAACCTGGCAGCTTTTGCCGCTCTGGCTATGACCAGCGTACCAATGGCTCAAGTGGGCGTGAGAGCTGCTCACAAATTGCCTGCCACTCAGCTGAGGAACGTATTCATTCTGGTGATGTTTTACGTGGCTTTCAAGATGATCGGAGTTTTCGACTGGTTGGGGTTGCCGCTGTAAGAGTGGATATTGTTTAGTGGAAATAGGGATATATTTAGAGACATACTAAGGGCCCGTAGCGAAATAACTTGCGCATATACGTGTACACCCATTATACGAAACCGACATGAGGTGGATTCAGTATAATAATTACGCAACACTCATATGACAAGGTTATTTCTTCGCGGGCCCTAAGCTCCTCTCAAGAAGTCAAAAAGGCTGACGTTGATCGTAACTAGAGATCAGAAGCTGTAATCGCCAAAAGATCGATAGCAAAGGTTCGATGTCACAGGAGGGGATGTTTCTGGATCCAAAAATTACATTACTCCCATTGGAGGTGGGCGTTGAGACCTTGATGGAATACCTCTCGGCCCACGTCTTGACTTGCCTCATCCCTGCATTTTTCATAGCTGGAGCGATTGCCGCCCTCCTTCAAAGAGAGGCGGTTCTCAAGTACTTTGGGGCAAACGCGCCCAAGTGGCTCTGTTACAGTGTGGCTTCCACTTCCGGGACTGTGCTTGCGGTTTGTAGTTGCACGATCCTTCCCATGTTTGCAGGGATACACCGACGAGGTGCGGGGATTGGTCCTGCCACGGCCTTCTTATTTTCAGGTCCTGCGATCAACTTATTGGCAGTGGTCCTGACAGCACGAGTTTTAGGTCTGGATCTCGGGGCCGCTCGGGTGGTGGCCGCAGTCACCATGTCTGTGGTAATCGGCCTTGTTATGGCCACCATATTCGAAAGAGGGATTGAAAAAGGCGAGGACGTCTTGGGGTGTTCGCTTGCTGGTGGAGACGAGGCAGATAACAGGCCCAGCTACATTCCCCCCCTCTTCGTTGGAGTTCTGGTGGGCGTACTTCTGGCCGCAACGTCAGGCATTTCCCTTTGGCCCAAGGCGGCAATAGTTACAGTCCTGTTCCTGACGTCGGCATGGTTGCTGAAGACGTACTTTTCCGACATAGAAAGGGAATCTTTCTTTGGAGAGACTTGGTGGCTTGCCAAGAGGATCTTTCCCTTGTTGCTGGTAGGGTCCTTTATTACCGGCGTGATCGGCTACTTCCTGCCCGTGGACCTGATAAGGCTAGTTTTCGGCACCAGTGACTTTGTGGCTTGCTTTGTGGCCTCGGTGATAGGTGCTCTGCTTTACATGCCCACCCTCTTAGAAGTTCCGATTGTGGGGACCATGTTTGGGTATTCAACAGGGGCGATGGCGCCAGGCCCTGCTTTGGCGCTTTTGCTCGCAGGCCCCTCAATGAGCCTTCCAAACATGATTGTAATCTGGCGAGTCATCGGATCGAAGAAGGCTGGAGTCTACATTCTGTTGGTGGTAATCTTATCCACACTGATGGGCATGATTTATGGAGCGGTTGTATAGGTTTAGAGATATTAGAGGTCTGTTGAGATTTCGTGGAAAATTAATCAAGCAGGTGGGTGATAACTTATGGTGAAGATAGAAGTTTTAGGTACTGGATGCGCCAAGTGCAAGTCTTTGGCCAAGAACGTGGAAAAGGCGGTTCAAGAGCTGGGAAGCGATGCAGAAATAGTGAAAGTTGAAAGCCTCCAAGAGATCATGAACCGTGGCGTCATGATGACGCCTGCCCTCTTCATCGATGGAGAGGCAATCTCTGTAGGGCGAGCACCTTCTGTTGCAGAGATTAAGCAGCTGCTCAAGAAGTAAGACGATCTAAAGCTCATCGAAGTCCAAGACGCAGTGATGAAGAAGGATATGCGTCTGGATTTCGTCATGTAGGTTTCGTTGACAGTGAGAATGAAGAGATGCGAAAGGATTGTTCAGTTCAGCTCTTTTCCTTTTTTGCCACCCCTTCTGCCGACCTTCCCGTCAGGGCGGAGTTCGGTTCCGCCTCCAGTATGTCGAAATTGGGCCTCGCCCAGTCGTCCTTCATTTTCACCAGGATCCAGCGCTCGTTCTTCCCTCGGCCAGTCCTGGTGAGGGCAAAGCCACCGAGCAGCTTTTCGCCCTCTAAAAAGACGGTGGCGTGACCTTTTTCCAGGGCGGTGGCCATCGGCGCCACCTCTCCCCTGATCTTGGTGGTGTTCTCGTATGTCTCGATGTCCCAGACGATGACAGATCCCGCCCCGTACTCGCCTTCGGGGATCGTGCCCTCAAAGTCGATGTACTCGATGGGGTGGTCCTCGGTCGGGACCGCGAGCCGCTTATCTTTCGTGTCGACCGAGGGGCCCTTGGGGACGGCCCAGGACTTCAGGACACCCTCCACCTCCCGCCGGAGGTCGTAGTGGGGCCTCTTTGATCTGTGCTTCTGGACGACGAACCGTGGCTTTTCCTCCGTCTTTTTCTCGCCAGAGCCCGAGGGCTCGCTGGTCTTGGCGAAGTCTCGTTTTCGGCGATAGGCTTCGAGCATTTCATTTTCGGACATTTTGATCACCTGCCCTGCTTGCTGAGCGACCTATGGCGACTTGTCGAAATCTAAGGGAGAGGCAATGTCGGGGTCGAAGTTATGAGCCCGCCGAGGTTCGTTTCGATCATCGCCGTCAGAATTAAGTTGATTATGCTTGCGAGGATCTGGCCGAGGATGGGCGTGAAGATTATGGCAAGAGCGATCCAAAACTTAGGCCTGAACTGCCCCTCCCTCTCGATCATCCCGGCGATCTCATCTCTTCGAAGGCGGTAAGAGTCCGCGTAAATGCGCGCAGTCTCCTTGATCTCCTCTTTGTCGCCCTCTAGCTCCTCAAACTGGGCGATCATCTCAATTATCCTGTTGAACTCCTCCTGGCCGGAGATCGTCTCGTCGTCTTTGATCTCGTCCTGGATCTTCTGCAACTTCGGGACGTAAAGACTGGGTGTTGGAAAATCCAGGACGTTGAGAAGCACCTCAAGCCAGGACCGCTCTTTTTCGAGCAGGGCCACATTCCACCTGCTCGCTCGCTTCGACCCAGATATGTAAGGACCTATTATCGTAAACGCTAACAGAAACATCACAATTCCGAGGAAAAGAGGCGATCTCGGGAACTCGATGTTTCCGAGCGGAATTGGGTGGTCAAAGCTTCCGATCTCTAAGATCCAGAGGATCAGACCCAGATAAAGGCCGCTGACTCCAAGGTGGCTAAACTGGAAGATTAGGAGGAAATCGCGCGTCCCTCGATCGAGATTTTTGGAGATCATTGCAAACCAAATCGGTGGAAGGGTGACAAAGAGGCCGACCAGGAATATCGATAAAAAGGCGATTTTGAGGAAGTCAACCATCGAGATCTCAGTGCTGAGGTAAAGGCGGAAGTAGAAGACGGTGGCCATTGAGGCGAATAACAGAACTGCCAGAAGACCGACCGCTCTGATAAACCACGAGAGGCGTGGGCACTTCCTATTTAAGTCCTCGATCTCCAGGGCCAGCTGATCCATCCAGGGGTTTGCAGGGAATCCGGAGAGAGACCAGAGTACTGCCGAGATCGCTACCATCAGAACCCCTCCGATCAAGAACTGTCCGACGAGAAGGATGTCAAAGAAACCTGAGAGGACCCATACAACTGTCAAAAATCCCAGAGAATTGATCGAAAGGATGACGATCGACGTCGAATATTTTCGGAACCGCCTTGTGAGAACATATCCGCCCACCGCAAGCGCAGAATAAATGACCAGGAAGACAGCAAATATGCCCCTTTTCGTCTCCGAGTTCAGTTCCATTTCCCTGCCGAGGGAATATGCCATGGCAGCCTCAGCGGAGTGGTTCAGGCTTTCGAGCGCGTTGCCCTTATTGTACCAGGTTATTGGGATTTTTGGGTTCAGCTGGATGGCCTTTTTGTAGAGTTCAATCGCCTCTTCATACTTACCCTGCTCAGCGAGAACGTTGCCTTTGTTGTTCCGTGGTTGGGCTGATTGGGGATCGAGGTCGATCGAACGGTTGTAGGCTTCGATCGCCTCTTCATACTTGCCCTGTTCTGCAAGAACATTGCCTTTGTTGTTCCATGCCGAAGCTAATTGCGGATCAAGATCGGTTGCATGGTTGTAGGCATCGATTGCATGGTTGTAGGCTTCGATCGCCTCTTCATACTTGCCCTGCTCAGCAAGAACGTTGCCTTTGTTGCTCCATGCCGAGGCTAATTGCGGATCAAGATCGATTGCATGGTTGGTGGCATCGATCGCCTCTTCATACTTGCCTTGGTCAGAGAGAGCAAGGCCTTTGTTATACCATACAATGGCATTTTTGGGATCGAGCCTGATGGCTTCATCTAAGGCAAGGATCGCATCAGCGTAATTGCCTTGGCTACGGAGAGTCTCGCCTTTGTTATTCCAGGCATGGGCATATTCAGGCTTCAGCTCGATAGCCTTGTCGTAAGCTTGGATTGCCTCGTCATACTTGCCCAATTTATGGAGTGCCCATCCCTTGTTGTTCCAAGCCATAGCCATCTCAGGGTCGAGCCTGATGGCTTCGTCATAAGCCTGGATGGCCTCATCGTACTTGCCCAAGAGATAGAGAGCAACGCCCTTGTTATTCCACTCGACGGGGTTTGACTCGTTCTCGACCGAAAATTCTTCGGCTACATCACCACTTGCCACATGAACTGGCGCCACCAACAAAGCGAGCAGAACGATCGATGCCAAGATCCATCCGAGCCTCATCTCATCCCTCTTCAACGCTGAGGTATTCGTTCCAACCTTTTATAATCTGTTGTTCACTTCTGCGCCCGGTCGTCGCCTCGCCTCCCCCCGGTCACGAACTATATTTAGCTGAAGGACGGAAAAGCTCCCGAGGACCAAATCTCATGTTGTCCATCTCCTCAAGCCTGGTGCAGTCGTTAGCGATCATAGTGGGGCTGATCCTGGTAAAGCCTCCTTTTGAGGAAAAAGTCGATCATAACTGAAGAGCAAAGGCCCATCTTTGGAAGGCTTGTGACCGACTTTGCCCTTCCGGCTCTGATATTTCCGGGGCTTGCAAAGCAGAGCTTCGAGATGGACGAGCTTGCTGCGAAATGAAATGAAATGAATGGGGAGTCTGAAAATTCGAGGAGACCATCGATGAAAAGTGACGAGCCCGAAGAGACGAAGAGAAGCGGCCTCGACCAGAAAACCGCGCCGCCAAGAGTCCTATTCACCACCGTCTACAGGAACGAGAGCGAGCCTTACGACTACATCGGCTCGAACTCCAGGTCGAAGTGGTTTCGGTTCCGCTGGCCCCGAAACCAGTCTTTCGGCCTTCGTTTTCTCAAGCAGAACATCCCCGAGCTTGAGATCGTGGAGTTTCCAACCTTTGACGAGTACCAAAATATGCTCGAAGAAGGCTGGGACGTCGTAGGCCTCTCCTTTTACCTGAGCGAGACCGAGGAGGCTCTGGAGATGGTCAAGGCCGCCAGGGCGAGTGGCAAGGTGGGAGAAGTCTGGGCCGGAAATTACGGTGCTCTGACCCCAGAAATTGGGGATAAGTTCGACAGAGTATTCGTCGGCTACGCCGAGAACCAGGTCGCCCCATACTTCAACCGAAAGATTGAACGAATCGTCCACCCGCCCCTGGTCGAGTACCTGGACACGCCCTTCGGTCTGAAGCTGAACATCTACGGAGCCCTATTCACCATCAGAGGCTGCGGCGTTGGCTGCAAGTTCTGCCAGGCCCCATGCTTCTGCAACAAGCCAAGCCCCCTGCCCCTGGAGAGCATCGAGAACGTCCTTTCCTACTACAAGGACCACAAAATCAACGTGGTGGTGATCGAAGACGAAAGCTTCGGCTCCAACCGGAAGCACGCCGACAAGGTCGTCGACCTCCTCGACGAGTACGAGATGGTCTGGGGCTGCATGGCAAGAGCCGACTACCTCCGGGACAAGATCGACGAGTGGGCAAAGATGAGGCAGATGCCTCGAAAGCTCAGCGGCAATAGGCGAAACCCTGTCAGCGGCTTTGCGGGTGCTGCCATCGGGATCGAGAACTTTCACCAGGAGGTCCTCGATGCCGTGACAAAGAGGGAGCGGGCCGAGGAAATCCTGGAAACGGTCGAGAAGCTCCAGAAGCACGGGCTTGGCACCGTCGGCTACTACATGATCGGCTTTGCGAGCGATACAACGGAGTCGATAAAAGAGGACATCGGGCGGCTCGCCTCCCTCAAGCTCGACCTCACCCAGATCTGCGTTCTGACCCCGCTTCCCAAGACGCTGCTCTGGGAAGAGGTCGAGGAACGGTACGGTATATTCGACCGCGACTACCACCACTACGACGGAAAGCACCTCGTCTGGAACCATCCCAAGATTTCTGTCGAGGAGATGGGTCAGATCCTCGACTGGTCGATGAGACAGGTCAATCCCAGGACCTCGCCCTTTAGGTCGTCGGCGAGGATCTGGACAAACGTATACCGATGCGCAGGCATTGCCGGCATAAGAGAGATATTGTCTTACATAGTCAGGGCGAACAGGTTCGACTACAGCCAGGGTCCAATAATGCTCGAGGCGGAGCTGGAGTGTGGCTAACAGAAAAATATAATGTTTAACGATACGAATTGGCAAGATCGAAGGTAGAGGCAGGATGCCAGACTCTGGCGAACTCTACCTCTTCAGAATGTATTTGGAAGTTTGCCTCAAAAACTTTATCTATTAACTTGTTCAGATGTTATACCATGTTTTCCAGCCTCGATTTTGACGGAGGGATTGATTGAAAAGAATTGTCGGTATATTCCTGCTCTCGATCCTTCTTTGCCTTTTGGCGATCGCCTCGGCCCAAGACGATAAATTCGTGGGCGGGGTCATGGGTTCGGGAACCGAAAGTTCCGGCGGCAACATAGGCATGTCGAACCCTGCCGCCGAATATTGCTCCAACCAAGGATACGAATACAGCGGTGGTAGTTGCATATTTCCGGACGGATCGTCCTGCGACGCCTGGAAGTTTTACAGGGGAGAGTGCAGCTACAGCCCAGAGCCCAAACCCAAACCCGCGCCTGAGCCAAAGCCCGAACCGATCGTAGGGCCCGGCACCGAGACCCCTGATGATGGGGGATTGGTCATAGGTATGGCAAACCCAGCTGCCGTCTATTGCTCCAACCAAGGATACGAGTACAGCGGCGGTAATTGCGTATTTCCGGACGGATCGTCTTGCGATGCCTGGAAGTTTTACAGGGGAGAGTGCAGCTACAGCCCAGAGCCCGAAAATCCGATAGGCATGCCAAACCCGGCCTCGGTCTACTGCGAGGCCCAAGGGTATGACCTTGAGACCAGAACCGACCCAAAGACAGGGGGCGAGGTCGGATACTGCATCTTCCCCGACGGATCGTCGTGCGAGGAATGGGCCTTCTACAGGGGCGAGTGTAAGTACGATCCAAAGCCCAAACCCAAGCCTACGCCAACACCCGTACCCGTGCCACCCACCCCCAAGCCCCAGGCACCGATGGCCATCTACACCTGCGATGCACCACCCGTTGGGGAAGATGGAATAATTCTAGAATATGATGCGAAGTTGGCGCCACCAAGTCAAGTTTACTTCCAGGAGAAATTCATTTCCTGGCGCAACTTTGAGGGTGATTTTCCCGCGACCTCGCCTTCCTTCTGGATAAGGACCTCTTCGGGATGGTCCTGGAACGCGGTCTGCCCACTCGGGGCCTGGATAAGTGAGGTGATGTACCTTCCGAGGAACGGGTCGGTCAGCCTCTACCTGATGGACTTCAGCGGAAACACCAGGCGGCGCGAGCTTGGAGCTGCCTTTGAAGGGTACAAGCAGATCATCCTCAACTCCAACGCGCCAGGACTGCAGATGGCGATCTTCACCCTCGACGGGGTCCCAAGCAACGTCGTCTTCATCGACGTGAAGCCCGACTGGACGCCCTGCGGAACCCGAGACGTCAGCACTTTGGCGAGTCCAAAGGTGAACCTCGTCCCCTGAAGGGGATGAATTTTCGATCAGAATTTGTCAGTCAGAAGATGATGAATTGAGCACGAAGATTTTGATGATGCTGATTGTGGCGCTGGCGGCGGTCGGCCCCGCGGTCGCAAATCTTGTGACAATTGAGGCAGATGATTACTCGATAGCCTTGAACGTGGACTTAGTCATGAACGATTCCCAAGAGATCGAAACGGGAAGTTTGACCTACCCTCTGATCGTCAGAGGGTCGGAGTGGTCGGACGAAGTCACCTCGGCGATGAACTTCTCCAGCCAAATCTTCTCGATAGGGTCGGCCTCCAATGACGTGAATGATGTGCCCTTACAACCTGACCCTGAAATCATCCGTGGAGATACAGCTTGACACGTATCCTGAACCGCCCGAAGATGGGCTCAGCACCACACCCCTCAGCCTCGGCGAGGAGGTTGATAACATATCGATTTCCGTCATCAAGAATGTGACCGTAGGCTGGACCAATCCGGTGGAGACGCCGATGTACACGGTGATAGGAGACGGTGGTGACGGTGCAGATCTGCCTGAAATCTACTTCGTCTTATTCGCCGTGGACGATGTCACGACCTGCAAGATAGTGTCAGTCTACGGGGTCTCCGGCGAGATGAGGGCCGAGGAGTTTGAGGAGTTCCTCAAGAACGTGGACGTTCTTTTGAGTGTCTGCTCTTCTGGAGGGGATTCATAGGTCATCAGTTAAGGATTTTGGGCGACATAATCGGCTATTTGTTCACACGATTTATGCGCTACATAAATGGGGTTAAATTCAGAAACAGGCCCCATATACCTTTTTTAACTTGCGGGAGGAGAGAAGGGCAGTGTTAGCGGCATGGTCTCAGCAGGGGTTCAACTGTATTTGAGAACCGATTAGGCGAGACTAATCAGTTCTCGAAAGATTAGTGCTTAACGATACGAATAGGCCAAAATGTCGAACACTTACGAATTCGATATTTGTCCGAAAGGTATCGTTAAACACTATGTCTACAAATGCTGAAGGCGAGATTGTGTACCTGAACACATACCTTTTGGCTAGAACTTCAGTTCCATCCCCAGAATCGTCTGAGTAGATGTCACGTTCTGAATCTCGCGAATCTTCAGCACCATCAAGTTGAGGTCGCCGATGTTCTCTAAATCGGCTATGACTATGAAGTCGTTTTCTCCGTAGACTGGAACTACCTCGCGAATCCCTTTAATCTTTGAGACCGTGTCATAAACCGCCTTTTCAGACCCTGGCTCCACGTCGATCATGACGAAACCTTTCAACTCAACCACCTGAACTTAAGTGGTATACTCCCTTGGTATTAGGCTTTTCCAAGCATTTCTTTTCGGGCATCTATCGAATCTTATTTTGTGAGATTAATCGCGTGGTTTCAGGGTCGCGCTTGGGGGAGTGGTATATTTCCTGGAGGGTGCCGTCGGTCTTATCTCGATAAATCAGTCCATCTCGATTGATCGGGCTTATATGAGTTCTTTCTTCATGGCGATGTCGAGGAGTGATTGTCTCAAGATTTCAATCTCCGTTTCTACCTGCATTGAAGGCTCGATCTCGGCTGCCTTTATCAGTGACTCGAGCGCCTCTTCCAGCCGACTCATACCGACTAGGACGGTGGCCCTGCCCCTGAAGTCGTTGGCGTCTGGTTCGCGGGATATTAGCTTTTCATAGGCTTCAAGAGCACCCTCAAATTCGCCTCCGTCCCTCAAGACGAAACCTTTGTTCCTCAAAGCTTCCAAATTTTCTGGATCTGCCTCCAAGGCATTGTCGTAACATTCGATCGCACTTTTTGCGTTTCCCATCTTGTAGAATGCCACGCCTTTGTTGTTCCAAGCGTCAGTGTTTTTGGGGTTCGTATCAAGAACCCTATCGAAAAATTCCAGTGATTCTTCGTACTGATTTCGCTTGATTCTGTCGATTCCCTTGTGGACCAAAACTTTCTCTTTAGAATTCATGGTATTATCTCACATGTAACCCTGGATGGGCGCGGGGTCGTTTTGCTCAGAAGAGCGTTTGCCTGGTTTTTTGATCTCGCCGAACACGTTCTCATATTCTTTCACATGGTTGTTCAGCCACTCTGCCAGCTCTTTTGCGGCCAGAGGTGAGAGGATTACCTCGGTTTCGACGTCTCTTTCCATGACACTTATCTGTTTGCCTCCGCCGGATTTTAGGCTATCGTTATAAAAGGAGATCCTGAAGTCGTAAGGGCTATGTCCCCCCATGGCCCCCACCGCATAGATCTGTCTGAATTTATCGCTTTTTACGACCTCGATTGAGATTTCCATGATCTGGCATTTGCCTTCAAGATTAAAATAACTTGGTGATCTCAAAGTCAGGTGTATAGTCCCGAATGTTTTGACTTTATATACCCAAGATTCTCGCATGGGCCGTCTCCCTGTTAAGTGTTGTTGGCGATCACAATTGTTTTCAGAACTTCCTTAAAAGTCCAAATGTGGTCCGTTAATCCCGCTGCTATGGCCGGTGTACGTGGTTTCCAGCGACGACCAGGATCGTTGAAGACCTCTACACGTAATGTTTTTAGAGGCCGCACCAAGTTGTAAACGAGATCGTCTCATGCAGTAGATGCACGATACATATGCAACAATTTCGAAAAGGCCAACGTCTTGCGAGTTAGCCGGGCAGTGAACTACCCCGCCCTAAAGGGCGGGGCTTCCTGATTCATCACCAGAACTTGCATCACAGAGATGTGATGTAGAGGTTCTGGCTCGGCAAGCTCTAAGGGCTGTCCATTGGTCATCGGTTAAGACAAAAATCGCAATGTGGCAATGATCTCGGTAGCAAATACGATGAAATCGACTGGATTAAAAAAGGTACAGGGGATCCGTTTCCGAATCCAACCCCATTTATGTAGTGCATAAATCGTGTGAATAACTGATTGATTATGTAGCTCAAAATCCTTAACCGATGACCTATGAAGGGCTGTCCCATTCCCAAGATGAGTATGTTTCTTGAAGCGTTGTAATCTCTATCGCAGACGAATCCACAGAAAGGACATTCGTGAGTTCTGTCGGATAGATCCTTTTTCACAACGCACCCACAGCAAGAACACTTCTGAGACGTACCTCTTGGGTCAACTTTGATCAGCTTCTTACCAGCACTCTCAGCCTTGTAGGAAAGCATGAACAGGAACTTGGACCAAGACGCATCATGGACGTTTCGATGTATAGTGTTTAACGATACCTTTCGGACAAATCTCTAACTCGTAAGAGTTTGAGATTTGGCCTATTCGTATCGTTAAGCACTATTCTGGCGAGAACTGATTAGT